>Ga0209768_10000057_pt1 | contig 65144 bp, 58 predicted proteins | sample LauGreSBDMM110SD_3_FD_187564 | JGI IMG/M metagenome (GOLD analysis project Ga0209768, IMG submission 187564) | Freshwater lake microbial communities from Lake Michigan, USA - Sp13.BD.MM110.SD (SPAdes) (version 2) | ecosystem: Environmental > Aquatic > Freshwater > Lake | place: Lake Michigan... | reverse complement strand
GATTAGGGGTTGAGAAAAAAAGGAAAAATTGACTAAAATTTGTAATTTGTCGAAAATTCAAGTGTATGTCCCCATTTTTAGCAGAATTAGTTGGCACAACCCTCGTTTTAACCATTGGAACAGGCGTTGTTGCCAACGTTTCATTGCCTAAAACAAAAGGTAACCAAGAAGGCTATTTGGCCGTTACACTTGGCTGGTTTACAGCTGTTTTTGTAGGTGTTTATGCGACGGCAACCATTAGCGGGGCACATTTAAACCCAGCCGTAACCATTGGACTAGCCGTTGCCGGCAAATTTAGTTGGAGCCTCGTGCCCTCCTATATTTTGGCACAAATGTTAGGTGCCATGTTGGGTGCCTTTTTAGCCTGGCTGGCACACCGTCAACAATTTAATGAGGCCGCCGATGCAGCTACCAAACTGGGGGTTTTTAGTAATTCTCCAACCATTAGAGACCCTTTTCACAATATTTTATCGGAAGCCATTGCTACTTTTATATTTATGCTAGGCGTTTTTTACATTGCTGCGCCTGCACAAACTAATGGTGCACTAGACGCACTTCCGGTATCATTACTCGTACTTGGTATTGGACTTGGTATGGGTGGGCCTACAGGTTATGCCATTAACCCTGCTAGAGATTTAGGACCACGCATTGTGCACGCTATTTTACCCATTAAAAATAAAGGCGGAAGTGATTGGGGTTATGCATGGGTTCCCGTAGTAGGACCTATTATTGGCGCAGTAGCAGCGGCATACGTTTTTTTGTGGCTCGGGTAATTTTTTTTCGCAAACATTGCAAACAGCATTAACGGTTTTTATGGATACATATATTTTGGCTTTAGACCAAGGCACTACTTCTAGCAGGGCCATTATTTTTAATAAGGCCGGCGCAATATTAGCTACCGCACAAAAAGAATTTACACAAATATTTCCGGAGGCCGGACTTGTAGAACATGATGCCAACGAAATTTGGAGTACACAAATTGGTGTTGCCTCGGAGGCTATTATGCAAGCTGGGCTTGATGCTTCGCAAATTGCGGCTATTGGTATTACCAACCAGCGTGAAACAACAGTGGTATGGGATAAACAAACGGGGCAACCAATTTATAATGCTATTGTGTGGCAGGACCGCCGGACCGCAAATTACTGTGACGAATTAAAAAAACAAGGGCACGCAAAAAATATTCAAGCAAAAACAGGACTTATTATTGACGCTTATTTTTCTGGTACCAAATTAAAATGGATACTTGATAATGTTAGTGGTGCACGTGAAAAAGCAGCAGCAGGACAATTATGTTTTGGCACTATTGATAGTTGGTTGTTGTGGAAATTAACGGGTGGCAAAGTGCACACCACCGACGTTTCCAACGCATCACGTACGATGCTATATAATATTCATACCCTTAGTTGGGATGAAGAACTCTTGCAACTATTAAATATTCCAAAAAACATATTACCAACAGTAAAAAGTAGTTCAGAAATATACGGACACACACAAAATATTTTGACATCACATAGCATTCCAATTGCGGGCATTGCTGGTGATCAACAAGCTGCATTATTTGGTCAACAATGTATACAACCAGGCATGGTAAAAAACACCTACGGCACGGGTTGTTTTATGCTCATGAATACGGGCACTAAAGCCGTAACATCTCATCATCATTTGCTCACCACCATTGCATGGCAAATTAATGGCGAAACGCATTATGCGTTGGAAGGATCTGTGTTTATTGCGGGCGCAGTAGTGCAGTGGTTACGTGATGGATTACAAATGATTAGAACTTCCGCAGAGGTTGAAACCCTTGCTGCCACTGTAACCGGCACAGATGGCGTATATGTAGTGCCTGCTTTTGCAGGCCTTGGTGCACCTTATTGGAACCAGCACGCAAGAGGTACCATTGTAGGTATTACCCGTGGTACAACAAGAGGACATATTGCACGCGCAGCGCTTGATAGCATTGCTTATCAAACCATGGATGTTTTAGATGCGATGCAAAAAGATTCGGGCATTACCATTAAAGAATTACGTGTAGATGGTGGCGCCACTGCAAATAATATGCTGATGCAATTTCAGTCCGATATTTTACATACGAAAGTAATTAGGCCTACCATTACAGAAACAACAGCACTCGGTGCAGCCTATTTAGCAGGGCTTGCAGTGGGTTATTGGAACTCAATAGATGATATTAGTGCACAATGGCAAATTCAAAAAGTATTTGAGCCCGCATTATCAACTGCAGCAACAGATGCATTAAAACAGGGATGGGTAAAAGCGATTAACGGGGCGGTGGCGGCTGCAGAATAATTTATCTGCGCGCTCTAAGCCACTGATCAGGATTTAATGGCACTCCGCGTTCGTTGTTGATGGTAAAAATAATACTGCCTTCACCATCAATACTTTTACCAGAACGGCCAATCATAGAACCTGCTTTTACAACTTTACCTACACTTACACTGGCACTAGAAAGTTGTTGGTACACTGTAAAATATTTTCCGTGACGCACCATTACTACCTGGTCGCCATTTACTTCACCAACATAAGATACTTCACCATCGGCAATAGATTTTACCGCCGAACCTTCTGGTAATGCAATATGAATGCCATCTGATTTTTGGGTAAGCTTGGTTCCTGGCACGGTTGATACACCAAATTCTATAAACACATTACCACGATCCACAGGCCAAGGTAAACGTCCTTTATTTTGCTCAAAATGCATGGAGGTTTCTCGGCCTTCCTCTGTGGATTCAAATGGAGAATAAGGTCGTGAACCTGCCTTAGTTAATACAATGGGCTCATTGTTTTTAGCACTATTAGCGGCCGTATTATTTTTTGCCGAATTATCTGTGGTATTATTTTTTGGAGTAGCAGCAGCCGCATTTTTTTTGGCGTCATCAATTGCTTTTTGTTTGGCAATTTTTTCTTTACGCGCTGCCTCTTCTATCTCCCTTTTAATGATGGCCATTACAGCCTGTTGCATACGTACACGCTGCTTTTCTTTATCTTTAATTTGTTTAGCAATAGCAGACTCCTGTCCTTTTAACTGCGCTACCACTTTATCCTGCGCCTTTTTATCTTCTTGCAAAACTTTAAGTTGCTCGCTCTGCGCTGTGAGGGTTACCAATCGTTCTTTTTTATTGGTATTGAGCACATCTACTTTTTGCGTGAGCATAACACGCGACTGAGCAATAGCAATAGCTTGTGTTTCTCTATTTTGACGGTAACTTTTTAAATAGGCCATACGCTTAATGGCGTCATTAAAATTACGGGCCGAAAATAAAAAGTTGAGGTACTCGTAACTGCCTCTGCTTTTGTATGCAAAAACAATACTCTTGGCATATTTTAATTTAAGGGTATCCAGCTCTTTACGAAGGCGGTAAATATCAACCTCATTTGTAAAAATCGTATTGTCGAGTTCGTTAATTTGATTGTTGATACCGCGAACAAGCTCTTCACGTTTGGCCACTTTACGCTTAATAAGTGCCAGCTCGTTTAATGAAAGCTTTTTATTTTTTTGGGTTTCCGATAACTGCCTGTTTAAATCAGAGAGTTCCTTTTTAAGCTCCTGCTCCTTTTTTTGCAGCTCTTCTCTAGACTGTTGTGCCATAGCGCCAGACACCGTCATTAAAAAAAGCACTAAAAAAACAAAGCGTTGCAGGGTCATGAGCATAAGGTTTAAACGGTCCAATTACTTATTAACGGCAAAATGAGTCAGAAATTACTTTTTCTTATAATTTTTAGGGATTTCGAACGAATATTTTATAGGATCGTCAATCGAGAACTCCTTAAAATCCAAATAGATGTCCAGTTTGGACTTCTCCGACATAGATATTTTACGGTCTGCGGCAAAGGAGTAAGTCCCTAGGGGCTGAAAGTTACCATAGGTAATATCGCAAGTACGATTGCGCAGTGCATTTACGTCGTTGAGTTTAGAAAACAAAATTCGCTGCGTTGTATTGTCTATGTTAATCAGGTTTTTAAATAACTCTCCCACCATGGTTACCAGCAATTGGTTGTCGTTGGCTTTATAGGAAACTAGGTTGTTACTAAAAAATATAGGGTTACCAATAAGTAGGTCTTGTAACGACATAAAATCAAAAGGAATTTCTGTTACCTCTTGTAAATAAGCAATAGATCTTTTAGTAACCGACTTGTCTCCTACTTTTTGAACCAGCACCACGCTATCTTTTGTAACCTTTGCCTGTAGGCCTTCTGCCGCGATTCCTAAAAAAGTACCTTTAACCCTGATTAAAATAACAGAGTCTTTAACCATACTTAAATACACGGTATAATTGTCCTTTTTTTCGGCACCCTCGTAGTCTACTTTTATTTTAGCATTAAAGGTTTTGAAATTAATTTTTTGCTGTGCCACTTTACCCATAATATCTCTAACAATAGCCGCCGAGTCTACAACTGGCATTTGATTGACCACTACGGTTTGCGTCGTATCTTTTTTAGACAAAGCGTCCTGAATACCTTCTACTTTTTTCACCGTTCCGCATGCGGCTAGCAGTACAATAGAAGTTAAAAAAGCAAGTAATTTTATTTTCATGTGGTCGTGTTAAGTGTGTTTTATTTACCGGTACTTCCAAACCCGCCTGTTCCCCTATTTGTAGGTGTTAAGGCACTAGTTGGTTCCCAGCTAATTTGTGTAACGGGGGCAATGACCATTTGTGCGATACGGTCGCCACTGTTTAAGACCTGCATTTCATTAGACAAATTAATAAGTATCACCCCAATTTCACCTCTGTAATCGGCGTCGATGGTTCCGGGCGAATTTAAACAGGTAATTCCCTGCTTTAATGCCAGACCACTGCGCGGACGTATTTGCGCCTCATAACCGGTAGGCAATTCAATAAATAATCCAGTAGGAATAAGCTTACGCTCAAGCGGTTCCAATACCACGGATTCGTGCAAATGCGCACACAAATCCATGCCCGCAGATCCTTCGGTTGCATAGGCTGGTAGCGGATTACCCGACTCATTTACAATTTTAACAACCACCGATGAATTTGAACTGCTTTGAGGCATAAATTGGTATTGATGCACAAAGGTACACCAAGGCTTCAAAAAAAAGGGTTAAAATGGGACGGGTTGTCTATTTTTGACTATAATTGGGATGAATATGAATTATTTTAAATATAAACACTTATTTACATTAATAGGCGGCATACTCATACTTTTTAGTAGTTGCACCAAAGACCTAACCGATGTCACGATAGCTTATGAGAACAATTTTAACAATGGCGACCCCAAAGGAATTGTAACAGCAGGCTGGTTAAGCGATTTTGCTTTTGGCGTATTCCCTTTTAATAAAATTACCAACTACAAAAACCTAAAAATGTTAGGGGTATTTAACAATACCCGAATAGAAGTCGATGTAGATAAACTTCCAGAACATACCATACTAAAAGTAGAATTTGATTTGTATTTACACGATTCATGGAAAAACGATTTATGGATTTTAAATATTGATGGCCATAACCGGTTGTTAACTGGATTTTCAAATTTTAGCAATATCCAACAAGCCTACCCAAATTGGTTAAACTCGGGACCTACCTATCCGGCAGGCAACCAGGCACAAGAAATTTATTTGCCCGGCCTTTGTAGTTTAAAAGACAATAAAACAGGAACCAGCAAATACAAGATTGTACATAGTTTACAACACACTACAAAAACTGTAAAAATTACCATGAGCGATGCAGGTGGCAATAAAAATGACACTTGTGCTAGAAGTTGGGCCATCGATAATTTAAAAATCTCTGCCCTTAAAAACTAGTTGTGAATGAAAAAAAATATCGTTTACAACATATTACTTTCATTTACCAATATCTTATTTCCATTAATAAGCTTTCCATACGCCGCAAGGGTTTTAGGCCCTAAAGGCATTGGAGAAGTACAATTTGTAATGTCCTTTGCACAATACTTTTCCATATTTGCAGCTATTGGCATACCCATTTACGGCGTTCGGGCCATTGCTAAAATTAGAGATGACGCTGCAAAGCTATCAAGTACTTTTTTATCATTAAGTACACTATTTTTTATAGCAAGTGTGGCTGTGTCCTGCATCTATTTTTTAATTGTTTGTCTACATCCTTATTTTTCAAGTAACCAACACTATTATATCATTGCTGGCATTTTAGTTTTTTTAAGTTTTAGCTACACCGACTGGTATTATAGTGGTATAGAAGCTTTTCATAAAATAACCATCAGATCCATTGTTGTTAAATCTATTTCACTAGCGCTACTCTATACTTTTGTAAAAAATAGCAGCGATATTTATAATTACCTCTGGATTTCAATTTTTTCGATCCTGGGCAATCAGGTGTATAATTTTTTAGACATTTATTTTAACTTAGAAATAAAAAAGCCGGTACTTAATTTTGCGGAGCACATAAAACCTATGCTTCTCATATTTGGAGCAACCATTGCATCTAGCATTTACACCCTTTGGGATACCATTATTTTATACTTTTTAACCAGCCCCGAAGTTGTAGGTTATTATACCGTTTCCACCAAGCTTACCAAACTCATTATTCCGGTTATTACGGCCATTGGTGGCGCACTTATTCCTTCCATTTCCTACTATTACAACAACCAACATATAGATAAAGCAAAAACATTTTTACGCAGCTCACTAGATGTAACCATTTTTACTACCATACCTGTTACGGTGGGGTTAATGGCACTAGCCCCCGAACTTATTTTTACGTTTGCAGGCAATGAATTTGCCCCAAGTGTTTTGTCTATGCAAATCATGTCGGTACTACCCATTGTTATAGGCCTTGGCCACTTACTATCTTTTCAATGGCTCATTCCTTTTGGCAAAAACAAAGCCGTATTTATAGCCATGCTTGTTGGACTGGTTGTAAGCATGATATCCAACTTAACGCTCATCCCAATGTATTTAGACAAGGGCGCTGCCATAAGTGCTGTTATTACCGAATGCATCGTATGCGCCGTATACTATTACTATCTTAGATCTGAAAACAGTATTTCAATCAATAAGCGCTTAGTTACCCAATCGGTTTTTTCTAGTTTATTATTTATTCCAATAATATTACTAGTACGCCAAACCACGGATAACAATATTGTTATTTGTATTTTATCTATTTTTACTTGCGTTGTTACTTACGCACTGCTTCAATTTTTTGTCTTTAAAAATTTTAAGGTATTTAAATCACTATTGTATAAACGCATAAACGAATAATGAGCCATCCAAGTAATACAATTGCATTTACAATTTGCTCGGCAAATTATTTAGCGCAGGCGCTTGCGCTAGGCGATTCTTTACTTGTGCACAATCCAACGTATCATTTTATTATTGGACTTGTAGATGAAATTGACAAAGCTCATCCAATTGTAAAATCCGTTAACTACACACTCATTCCGATCAAAGAAATTGGTATCCCTAATTTTTATGAATTTTGCGCGCAATACAATATCACAGAACTAAATACAGCCGTTAAACCATTTTATTTTTCTTATTTATTTGAAAAAAATAAAGCCTTAGAAAGTATCGTGTATTTAGACCCTGACATTTTTGTTTACCATTCTTTTGACTTACTTGAAAAGCATTTGATATCTAATCAAATCGTTTTGACGCCGCATATTACAAAGCCTATCAACGATAATAAATACCCTACCGAAACCGATTTTTTAAATGCTGGCATTTATAATTTAGGTTTTATTGCACTAAAGCGAGGCAACGAATCTTTAGCACTTATTAATTGGTGGAAAGATCGACTTACTCATTTATGTAAGATAGATTTTGAAAATGGACTCTTTGTAGATCAATTGTGGCTCAACTTTGCGACCCTGTTTTATAAAGAGGTTTTTGTGTTAGACAATCCAGGCTATAATATGGCCTACTGGAATTTACAAGAAAGGAGTTTATCAAAAAATGATGCGGGCGCGCATATGGTTAATAGCGAGCACCCGCTTGTCTTTTATCATTTTAGCGGATACGATTTACACAAACAATACGCCATCTCTAAATATCAAAACAGGTTTAGCTTTTCGGATAGAAAAGACATAACGCCACTTTTTAATAAGTACCATCAAGATGTTATGAGCCATGGCTTTGAAGCTTTTGCAGCCATCCCTTGTAAGTATGTAGTAAACAGCCCAAACAAAAAGTCGCCTTTTATAAAAAAGCTGGTGCATCAATTAAAAAATTGGAAGCATTCTTCATTACAATCCAACAAGTAACCCTTGAAAACACTCATCATATCCATACAAAAAGGAGGACTTGGGGACCATTTGTTTTATAGTCATTTGCCCCGAATTGCTAAACAATACGGCGGTTATAATCAGGTATATATTTCTAATGATTCAATTTTTAGAAACCCCGATACTAAAAAATTGGTATGGGAGCTAAACCCCTACCTAGACGGATTTACAAACGAAGCGGGCATTTTTTATTTTTCAGAAAATATACCAGAGGGACAAAATTTACTAGACCATTTAATGCTTGCTTATGGACTTGACGATCATAAAAGAAACCATGAGCCTGAAATTTATTATAAGCCTAAACTAGTAGAGGCATTTATTCATAAAACCATTTACGACCCTAACTTTATCTCCTATACCGGAGATATCAAATACCCAAAAACCATTCAAAACTGGTTTACTAATGCGGGTATTATACCGGATGAGCAAATGAAAGTGCTGGGTGGAAGGGCCATAGAAATTGATTGTAGTAATAGAGCATCTACACAAGACCTATTTACTTTTTGCGACCTACTTTATTCGGCAAAAGCCATTTACTGCTTAAGTACTGGCACCGGAACACTTGCCGCAGCGCTTCAAAAACCAGTAACGGTACTTTATGGGGAGGGGCTACAACAAGCATATAGGCATTCTGCTATACACACATATATCAATGTAGGAAACGATTTTACCGCTTTAGACAAAGTAAAAAAATGGGTGACCAAACAATTGGGCCAGGTTATGCCAATTGGCAAAAAATAACAGCTCGCTTGCGCATATTTTTTTAAATTGCACCATATGTTTGTTTTGCCCTTAATTTATTGTAGCGCCTTTTTTGCGGCAATTCATGCACTTTACAAAAAAAGAGAAAAGGGCATCTTTTTATTTATCATTTTTGGGCTTCCTATCTACACCATTTCACTGTCGGTGGCTTACATGTATGGACTTGAAAAATTAATCCCATTTTTTCAAGTTTTTAAGGAAATAAGTATTGTATTTTTTTTACTCTATGCCATTAGTCGATTAAAATCTAACAACAACTGGACCCCCATTGACAAATTAATGCTTACTTTTTTATGCATTAATATTTTGTATGCCCTATTACCCATTGGTACCTATACTTTTTTTGAAAGACTCCTTGCACTCAAAAGTTTAAGCTTTTTCCCACTCGTATATTTTACCGGAAGGCTGCTCCAAAAAGACGCCATTCACTTACAACAAATTTATATGCTGATAGCAATACTAACTTTAGTTGTGGGCGGGGTATTACTTATAGAAGTTTTGACCTATACACATATACAATCAGTTAGTGGCTACGCTAGTTTTAATGAACATTTTTTTGATCAAGACCCTTCTGGTACGTATGGCCTTACCTGGACTTTTGAAATTGAAAATGGCATGAAACGATTTGCCAGCTTGTTTTCTACCCCATTAGAACTTGCAGCAGCATCACTTATTTCGTTGTCAGCAGTGGCCGCCATGGTTACAACAAGTGACAATAAAATAAAACTTAACGCTTTTACCACGCTTACACTGGTGGCAAGTATGTTTTGTATCAGCTTTGCGCTTTCGAGGGCTTCGCTGGTGAGCTATTGTATTATGTTATACGTATATGCACTTCTCACTAAAAAGAAATTATTATTACAAATTATACATACTGCAGCACTTGCTGCAGGAGCTGTACTCCTTCTGATTTCTTTTAATAACGATTTTGTAGATTTCATTATCAACTCTATCACTTTTACCAACGCTTCAAGTGTTGGACACTTAATTGAGTGGGCCAATGGATTTGAATCGATGGTTAAAGATCCATTAGGTATTGGGCTAGGTAATGCAGGTCGTATTTCGGGATTTTCGGGATACAATGTGGGGGGGGAAAATCAATTTATTATTATTGGCGTTCAAACGGGCATTATAACAGCAGGCATTTACATTGCAATGTACATAATGGTGATGCGAAAGGCATTACAGCTATTTAAAACCCAAACGGGTAAAATTAGAAGACTGGCACTATTTATATTTCTAATAAAAGTAGGTATGCTTATCCCACTTTTTACTTCGGAGGCAGAGTCATACATTTACATCAGCTATATTACATGGATTTTAACGGGTTTACTTATGAGTATGAGTAGTCGTTTAGAACCGTCTATCAAATAAGAAAGTTAGAGATGAGCGTATTTAAATTATTTGTAAACCACCATAAAAAAGATTCTTTTGTAAATAGAATTAGGCAAAAAAGGTTTGCGGCGCAACAACAACATATAGAGCAGTTACTGGAGCAAAAAGAAAGCATTAAAATTTTAGATATTGGCGGCGAAATAGATTTTTGGAAACATATGGGCTGGCAAAATGAACGTTGCACCATTTATCTCTTAAATTTAGAAGATCGCATTGCGGCATGCAGTGGAGACAACAATGGTTTTGTGTGGGTACAAGGCAACGCACTAGATTTACCCTTCCATGCTGGCGACTTTGATGTACTATTTTCCAACTCAGTAATTGAACATGTAGGCAGCTACCAAAATCAAGCCCTTTTTGCATCGGAGGTAAACAGGGTTTGCAGCAAATACATCATTCAAACACCAAGCTTGTGGTTTCCATTAGAGCCGCATAGTTTGCTTCCACTTTTTCAGTTCATCCCGCACCGAGTTAGAGCTGTACTAATTATGTTATTTAACATCAACTATTTTCCAAAACAAAAAACATACAATGAGGCATTAGCAGTATCAAGGTCTACCCTCATGTTTTCTAAAAAAAGATTTCAGCAAATTTTTCCGGACGCTACTATACAGGTAGAAACATTATTTGGTATTCCAAAATCCTATACTGCTATTAAAATGTAATTTGTATATGCAGGTAAAAAAACAAAAAATAGGTATTGATATCCGCGATTTAAAAATTGCAAAAACGGGTGCACATACCTATTTGAGTGAACTGTGCAAAGCCATCAATAATAAGCAAGCTCTAAAGTTCCAATACGTTTTTTTAGACACCCGCCTCCCTATTTATACCGGCAGCCATAAAATTGGAAAATTATGGGAGCAAATAAATTATGTTTTTTGGAAACAGGTTACACTGCCCATAAAAGCATGGCTAAACGGCTGTAGGCTTGTGTTTTGTACCGATTATTTTGTTCCCTACACACAACTAAGCTTTACCACTATTCCGGTTTTTCATGACGCTTTTTTTTGGGAATATCCAGCGCATTATAATAAATATTGGCTTTGGTTTTTTAATACACTAGGTGTTAGCGCTGCAAAAAAATCAAGCGCTATTGTAACTGTTACAAATTATGCTAAGCAGCAAATTGCAACATATTCGGGCATTGATGCAGCAAAAATTATTCCCATACATATTGGACCTAAATCGAGTATTACAGAACCACAACAAAAAATAGACCCACATTCTAGTGGTAACAACTGGCAACAGTTGCTACAAAAAAAATACATACTACATGTTGGTACCATCGAAAAAAGAAAAAATCTTGCTACACTTATAACTGCATTTGAACAACATATTATTAGTACCCAACAAGAAATATATTTAATCATTGTAGGTCAAAAAAGTAATAAGCCAACACTTCAAGACAATGCTGTTTTTGAAATGGTGGCAGCATCAAGCCTATTAAAAGAGCGTGTTATTTTTACCGGTTTTTTACCCGATTTTCAAACCGCTGAGCTATACAAACATGCAGCATTGTATGTTTTCCCTTCTGTGAATGAGGGTTTTGGTATTCCAATATTAGAAGCTTTTGCGCATGAGGTTCCGGTGCTTGTTGCAAACAATACTTGCCTTCCAGAAGTTGCCGGAAATGCCGCCATTGGCTTCGATCCTTTAAATGCCCAAGAGCTGGGTACGTTAATTACACAAACATTATCCGAAACAAGCACCCTACAAGATTTAAAACTAAAGGGCTCAGAGCGACTCACACATTTTTCGTGGGGCCAAACGCTGGATGCATTAGAAGCTGTGTTTCAACGCAGTATAAATAGGTAGCTGTTTACCATTATTAAAAGGTTTGCCTATATTTACTGCAAATTTTTAGTATCCGTTTATTCGCACACATACAATCTAGATTTGAAGGTTCGTGGAAAAAGAGAGATCTTTTTATTACACTGCTGCGCTTATTCATTTTTGTACTAAAAGGTAATTACGAGCGTCTATTTTTTAAAAAATCAAGTGGGCTTGTATTAGTAGGCAAAAACGCATCTATTAGGTATGCGCATTATTTAAGTGCCGGCAAAGATTTAATTATTGAAGATGGCGCCGAAATAAACTGCTTAAGTACACACGGCATACAAATTGGAAACCGCGTTACTATTGGAAAAAACGCCATTATCAGACCTTCTAATATGTATGGTGGCAGCATTGGTGCTGGCTTAATAGTTGGGGACAATTCAAATATTGGACCAGGCGCCTATATTGGTTGCTCTGGTCTTATCACTATTGGAAACAATGTAATGATATCGCCGGGGGTGAGCATTTATGCCGAAAATCATAATTTTTCCGATACTAGTTTGCCCATGAAAGAACAAGGTGTTACTGTTTCGTTTGTAACGATTGAGGATGATTGTTGGATTGCCTCTAATAGTTGCATTTTAGCGGGCGTTACCATTGGAAAGGGATCTGTGGTGGCGGCGGGTTCGGTGGTTACAAAAAATGTGCCTCCCTATAGCGTTGTTGCAGGTATACCGGCTACCGTTATAAAATCAAGAAATTAAATAATTGATGAACATTCTTTTTTTACACAGCTCATCCGATTTATACGGCGCCAGCAAAATAATATTGGCGGTTAATGAGCTATGTTTTAAAAAAGGACACCAATGCACAGTGGTTTTATCGGAAGATGGACCCTTGGCATCCAAATTAAAGGCATTAGGCGCCACAGTGATATTTTCCGATTTAGGCATTCTGCGCAGGCAGTACCTAAACCCTGTAGGTATACTTAACAGACTAGTAGCCAATTATAAAGCCTACCACTTTTTAGCTAGGCTTTGCAGAACGGAAAAAATTGATCTCATTTATTCCAATACCACGGGTGTAATAGTAGGCGTTTTTGTAGCATCAAGACTGGGTATCAGACATATCTGGCATGTTCATGAAATTATTGAAAAGCCGTATTTACTTTTTAGAATTTTATCATTATTAATCAATACAAAAAATAACCAGGCTATTGCTGTTTCTGAGGCGGTAAAAAAACATTGGACAAAATATGTAGCACCACATAAAATTGATGTGCTCTATAACGGCGTCGATTACTGGCTCTTTGAAAATATAACAAATGATTTACGCCAAACACTAAACATTAGCGCAGATACTATTTTAATAGGCATGATGGGGCGTGTGCATTTTTGGAAAGGCCAAGATTATTTTGTAAAAATTGCAGGCGAACTTTTTAAACAGCATAAAAATATTCACTTTTTAATTGTAGGCGATGTATTTGCAGGATACGAATATTTACATGAAAATATTAATACACTCATTGTTGCAAATCATTTACAAGGGCATGTAACGCAACTCCCTTTTAGAGCTGATATTACCAATGTTTATGGCGCTCTAGATATTTTTATTTTACCTTCTTTGCTTCCAGACCCTGCGCCTTTAGTAGTTACAGAAGCTATGGCATCAGGCCTTGCTGTTGTTGCTACAGCGCAAGGTGGCGCCATGGAAATGATAGAAAATAATGTATCGGGATTACTCATACCTATTAACAATGCAGCTGCCGCCGCAAAAATGATGGAGCCTTTAATTTCCAATGAAGCATTTAGGAAAAATATGGGTGCGCAGGCTAAAATACGTATGCAAGAAAAGTTTTCGAGAACGCAGTTTAATGATCAAATAATGGCGTGTATTGAAAAGCAGGGATAAAAATATCAATACAAATATTACCATTGCCATTATTGGCTGTAGAGGATATCCCATTGTATACAGTGGTTACGAAACTTTTGTAAAAGAAGTGAGTGAAAGACTGGTGCAACAAAATATTGGTGTTCGTGTGTATTGTCAAAAACATTTATTTAGCACAAGACCTAAAAATGTTAACGGTGTAGATTTAGTTTACGTACCAACGGTGCAAACAAAAAGTTTAAACCAACTGGTACATTCATTTTTTTCGATGCTGCATGCCTGCTTTAGTAAAGTAGATGTGATATTAGTTGTAAACGCCGCCAACGGACCCTTTGGTCTTATTAGTTTGCTAGCACAAAAAAAGACGCTCATTAATGTAGACGGGCTAGAATGGTTGAGGCCTAAATGGAAGGGGCTTGGCCAGGTGTATTTTAAATTTGCGGCCAAACTAGCTACCCTTTTTTACAATACCATTATTACCGACGCCGAAGCCATGCGCCAGGTGTACTTGAGCACCTTTAACACAGAATCGACGGTTATTGCATATGGCGCCAATATTAGACATGCCAAAAACCCGGAACTTATTAGTCAATTTGGCCTACAACCTAATGAGTACTTTTTAATTGTGGGCAGACTTATACCTGATAACAATTCCGACATACTACTTGAGGGCTACCTTCAAGCCAATACCCATAAAAAACTGGTGATTGTGGGCGATGTTCCGTACCAAGATGCATATACCCAGCGCATGAAAGCCCATGCTAGCGATCAGGTGCTATTTTTAGGTTATGTTACTCATAGTGAGGTACTTGCCGAACTATACCATCAATCTTATGCCTACCTCCATGGCCACGAATATGGGGGAACCAATCCTACCATGCTTAAAGCCATGGCTTATGGGACTGCAATACTTGCTTTAGACACGGTTTTTAATAGAGAAATGCTTGAAAATGGTGAATTTGGGTGGTTTTTTCAAAAAACTCCTGCATCGGTTGCCTTATATTTGCAACAGGCAGAAAATAACCCCCAATCTGTAGAAACATTAAAAGCAAAAGCCCGTAATGGGATTACTCAAAAATACAATTGGGACGAAGTTACTAGGGCCTATGTAACCGTATTTAAAGCATTGATTTGTAATGGCAAAAGCCACACATAAGTATACCCTTTTACGATATATCATAGACGCTCCTGTAGTTTTGGCGTCTTTTTTTATTTCATTGTGGCTACTGGATTTACACCGCGGTCATTTTTATAGCCTAGCCCTTGTTTTATTTGCACTACTCGCTGTAACCACATGGTATGTGGCCGGTTCTTTTTCGAGGTTGTACGCCGAGCGTAGGTCCAATAAATTTTCGGAAGAAATTGTTTTTATCCTTTACTCCCTTATTTTATTTGGCATCTTAATTACCTCTAGTGCCTTTTTTTTAAGAGACTACCTTGCATTTAGCGGACTCTTTTTTATTGTTTTTATATCGGTACTTTTTGTGCTAGCCGCTATTGCAAAATACATTATCAGAAAATTACTACATGCCGCCATTTTTGTTGGCGAATTTGTAGAAAACGTATTAATTGTAGGTGTTACACCTGGCGCTATGGAACTCTACGAAACCATTAACCGCTATTATTATTATGGTTACAAATGCTATGGTTTTATAGACGACACGGCCACCAAACTAAATGGCAGCAAGTACCTTGGCAAATTAGACGCATTAGAAAATTTATTAAAAGAGGGTCATATAGATGAGGTAATGATTACATTACCTGCTTCAGAAACCATGCAAATAAAAGCATGCCTATCCATTTGTGATGTGTACAAAACAAAGGCGCGCATTGTACCTGATTTACAACAATACGTAGACGCTAGTGTGCAAGTAAATAATATTGGATTACTTCCAGTAATTAATATTAGGTCTTTACCACTTGATAAGCCCGAAAATAAATTTTTAAAGCGCGGTTTTGATATTGTTTTTTCGCTTTTGTTTTTTTTAATATTAGGCTGGTGGTTGCTGCCTATTATTTCATTACTTATTAGATTAAGCTCTAAGGGACCCGCCATTTTTAAACAAGAAAGATGGGGTCTTAACAACGAAAAAATTATTTGCTACAAATTTAGAACCATGGTTACTTCTTCTAATGATATTGATGAAGCGGGTAATTATAACCAGGCCACTAAAAATGATCCGCGCATTACGGCCATTGGTGCATTTATGCGTAAAACCAATATGGATGAACTACCACAGTTTTGGAACGTACTTGTTGGTGATATGAGCGTCGTAGGACCCCGCCCACATCCAACGCCACTGAATGTGGCTTCTATGCACACCATCGAAAATTATATGTTACGCCATATTGTTACGCCTGGTATTACAGGATGGGCGCAGGTAAATGGTTGCAGGGGTGAAACCAAGGCGCCTGGCTCTATGCAAAAACGCGTAAATTTTGATCTGTACTATATACACCGCTGGACTTTTTGGTTGGACTTTCAAATTATCCTGCAAACCATTATTAATTTAATAAGAGGTGATCAAAATGCATACTAAATAATACTGCCAATATTATACCTATGAAAATTAAACAACGCTTTTTAGGCATACTTTTTATTGGCTTAGCACTACAGCTTAGCGCACAAGAAGTATATGAAAATCATAGGTCAGAAATTTATAATTATATTGGCCGTATGGCGCAAAAAGGGCTTTTAGATTTTGAAGATCATATAAGACCACTAAGCAAAACTTATTTAGCCACTTGTTTAGATACTATTGCTCTCAAATCCAATAAGCTAACTATTAACGAAAAAAAAGAACTAGCTTTTTACCAACAAGAATTTAATGCAGTATCAGCTGTAAACTTATCTCCTACACCTACTTTTTTTAATAAAGACAAAGTAGGAAGATGGCGTAGTTTTTATACCGCTAATAAAAACACCAAATTATTTATTGACCCTGTAATTAGGGGTGCGGTTACCATGGGTGACAATATCAATTACCAAACAAGAAGTACAGGTTTACATTTTTGGGGAACGGCGGGTAAACGATTAGGCTTCCAGTTTTTTTTTAGTGACGTCAATGAACAAGGTAAAGGCTTTGATACCACCAGGCAGGGCGTTTCGGGCACGGGCATTATTAGAAAAGATACGTCAGTAAAAACCAGTCAAAACTTTTCGGAATTTAGAGGTAGCATTAATTATGCCTTTAAAAATGGTAGCATTGCTTTTGGGCAAGATCATTTACTCTATGGCTACGGTGAAAATGGCCGTATTGTGCTATCTGATAAAGCACCCAACTTTCCATTTTTACGTTTTGATTATAGCCCCTTTAGTTGGCTGCGTTTTAACAACACACACGCCTGGTTAAATTCAAAAATTGTTGATAGTGCACGCACGTATGGCACAGATAATAGTGTGTTTGGTGGCGAGCGTCAAGTATTTATTCCTAAATTTTTATCGACCCATAGTATTTTAATTAAAGCCATGAAAGGGCTTGATGTAAGTATTGGAGAATCGGTGGTATATAGTGACCGCCTCGATGTTGGCTATTTAATACCGGTTATGTTTTATAAAGTGTATGACAATATTGTTAACAATTCTCATATACAAGCGGGCTCTAACGCACAACTGTTTTTTAATGTTAGTAGCAGAAACCAACTTAAAAACACACACCTCTATACCAGTGTTTTTATTGATGAAATAAGAATGAGTACTGTTTTTGTAAGGGCTAAAAGCAGGAACCAACTTGGCTATACCCTGGGAGGATCAGTAACCGATATTGGTGTGCCGTACATAACTTTTAATGCCGAGTATACCCGCATTAACCCATTTGTTTACAACAATATTATTCCTGCTCAAACCTATACCAGCCATGGGTATTTTATGGGTGATTGGATGGGCAGTAACGCCGACAGATTGTTGATTTCCTTAAAATACACCCCTCTCCCAAGGCTTAAGTGCATGGTGCGCTATCAGGCCATCAGAAAAGGGGACGATGGTACTATTGTAGATCAGTACCTACAACAGCCTCAACCTGCCTTATTTGAGGGTGATTTTAAAGCCCGAAACGAGATTTTTATCAACGCCCATTATGAACTACTCAATGGCCTGACTTTTAATGGTTGGTACAGTAAGTGGAACACCACTGGAAGCAGCTGGTCGTTAGGTGTAAGCTATGGCCTTTAACCGTATATTTGTTATATTTTAAATTTGTAGATGAACCCATTTAACATACGCCCCATTTTGCAATTTGGCATAGCTGCCTTTTTAGTTTTTGCACTTGGACTAAGTGCAGGGGCACAAAGCAATTATACCGGCTTACCTAATTTAAAATTAGATAAGATGTCGGACCAACAAATCATGCAAATGTGGATGCAAGGTCAAAATAGTGGCCTTTCTGAGTCGGAAGGCATTGGCCAGTTGGTGCGCATGGGACTTGACCCCAAAGAAGTAAACGGTTTTAAAAAGCGCTTATTAAGAATACAAGGGATTGCTAAAACAACCAATAGCGGCGCTAAAAATCTTGTACTCGACTCTACCCTATTTATGCAGGATAGCACTTGGGTGGAAGAAATTCCAAGGCTTAAAAAAAGAACCAGGTATTATGGCTTCGATTATTTTAGTAACCCATACCCTATTTTACAACCCAATGTAAAAGTGGCCACGCCACAAAACTATGTGTTAGGTACTGGGGATGTTTTATCTATCAGTGTTACAGGTGCCAATATTAAAGAAATGAGTGCAGGCATTAGCCCTGAGGGTAAAATACTACTGGAGTATACAGGCTATTTATCACTGAGTGGTTTAACATTAGAAGAAGCTACTAGTAAAATTAAAAGTTCACTTGCGCGCATTTACCCGGCACTTAATAGCGGTGCTAGTAAATTAAGTGTAACACTTGCTAATATTAGATCTATCAGAATTACGGTTACGGGCGAGGCTGAGTTTCCGGGCGACTATGTATTATCGGCACAGGCGGGCTTTTTTAATATCTTGTATTTATCCAATGGACCAACCATTAATGGATCACTACGTAAAATTGATTTAATTCGTAACAATAAAATTATTGACAGCATCGATTTTTACGGCTTTTTACAACAAGGTTTACTTGATAAAAACATACGACTACAAGACCAAGACGTTATTAGGTTTAGACCGGTAACCAAACGTATTATTTTTAGTGGCGAAGTGGTAAGGCCTGCTATTTATGAATTACTGGAAAACGAAACCTTGGCTACCGCTATTGGTTTTACGGGTGGTTTTAAACCTGCTGCTATTAAAGATGTGGCAAAGCTTGCTAGGTATGATGTAAGAACCATGTCATTAAAAGATGTTGCTGCCGCCGATTTTGAAACGATCCTTCCAAAAAATGGAGACTCTGTGCATGTAAATAAAATTTTAGATATTTATAGCAACAGGGTGGTATTAGAAGGCGCTGTATACAGGCCTGGTAGTTATGAGCTTACGAGTAATTTAAGCGTGGCTACCTTATTAAAAAAAGCAGATGGTGTTATTGAAAATGCTTTTTTAAACAGAGGTACCATTAAAAGAAATATCCCGGGTACAGAGCCTACCTTATTATCTTTTGATGTACAAAAAATAGTAAATGGTAGTGCTTTGGATATTGCACTTTATAAAAACGATACCATTACCATTTCAAGTACTGATGGGATACAAAATAAATTAACGATAACCCTTGCTGGTTCTGTTAAAAACCCGGGCACTTACCCTTACCGCAGGGGCATGCAATTAGAAGATGTAATACTTATGGCCGGTGGTTTTAACAACGAAGCAGCCAATCATAAGGTTGAAATTTCACGCCTGAGCAAAAACAGAGCCGATACTCTTACCAACCAACTCATGCAAATACTGGTGGTAGCGGTAGATTCTAATTTAAACACAGCAGGTACCAAGCATGCGCTAGAGCCACTCGATTATATTTTTGTACCAAGGTTACTTAACTATCAAAACCTAGGCGCGGTTAAATTAGGAGGTGAAGTTTTATACGCTGGTGTGTATGCATTAGAAAAAAGAAATGAAACTTTACAAGAGCTGCTACAAAAAGCAGGTGGCGTATCGCCGTATGCCTCTATCAAAGATGTGCAAGTGTTTAGAAACGGACTGCGCGTAGGTACACCATCCGAAAGTAAAGATGGTATTACGTCGTTTTTATTACGCCCTTCCGATAGTGTTTTTATCCCACGCCAAGAACCTTTTGTAGAAGTTAAAGGTGAAGTGTTTAATCCACAAATATTAAGCTACCACTCATCTAGCTTTAGAAATTATATTTCCAATGCAGGTGGCACTACCGATAAAGGCAATTTAAAAAAGGCCTATGTAGAATATCCTAGTGGCATTAGCAAAAAAATAAATCACTTTTTATTTTTTAGAAGCTATCCAAAAATTTATCCGGGCAGTAAAATAATTGTTCCAGCAAAAACAGAGACGGGTAAAAAAGGACTTTCCATTATTGAGCTGTCTGCTATTACCGGTTCATTGTCTGCTATCATTAGTTTAATCAGCGTACTCCGATAATTTATATTGTATGTCAAGTTTAGATAAACAAGAAGAAGCTAGTTATTTTATATCCGATTTACTCGGCAGCATTAAAAAGCGTGTTGCTTTTTTGATGGCACACTGGGGCATACTGCTTATTATGGGAACACTTGGCGGACTACTCGGTGTTGGCTATGCATTTATCAAAAAAGATACCTACACTGCGGCTACCACATTTGTGGTGGAGGATAATAAAAGTAGTGGAGGTGGTATTGCCTCTGCGCTTGCAGGACAGTTTGGGTTAGACCTTGGAGGACTCTCTGGGGGGTCGGGTGTTTTACAAGGCGATAATGTATTAGAACTTTTAAAAAGTAACAGCTTACTTAAAAAAGCATTATTAACCGCTTACGATAGCGCAGGTACCTTAACACTTGCCGATGCGTATGCGAATGCTTACGGCTTTAGCAGTAAATGGGCTAGTAGTAAAAAAGTAGGTCGTGCCGTTAATTTTAGTAGTAAAAAAGGCGTGTTTACAAGACTCGAGGATAGTTTACTACACGTAATACTCAAACGCATTACCGAAAAAGAATTATCTATATCTAAGCCTGATAAAAAACTAAGTTTGTTTTCTTTACAAATAACTACTAGAGACGAACAGCTTAGTCAATTACTTTGCCAGCGTTTACTTGCTGTTACCAGTAGTTTTTATATTGATACCAAAACAAAAAGAGTAAGAGGGAATGTAGAGAGATTGCAACAAAGAGTAGATAGCATTAAAGCGGTTTTAAATAACAAAACCTATACGGCTATTAGTGCTAATAGAGGGCTATTAGATGCCAACCCTGCTTTTTCGCAGGGTGGTGAAATGCAGGTTGAAGTTACAGGGAGAGATAAAATGGTGCAAGCTGCCATTTTTGGAGAGCTTACAAAAAATTTAGAGGCGAGCAAAACTGCACTCTTACAAGAAACACCTACCATACAAGTAGTGGATACCCCCGAAATGCCCCTTAAAAAAAATGAAGTAAACTGGCTGCTTGCACTTGCAGCGGGCGCTATCATTGCTAAACTAATTACCGCGCTTTATTTATTTGTTACAGGCGGTAAGCAATAGAAAGTGTGGCGCTAAAATTAAAGCGGTCGTAACCGTTTTTAAAATATCCTAGGCCTTCTAGTATGTACCACTGGTAATTGAGTGAACGAACAAAAGCGGCTCTACCAGATAGCATTAATTTTTTATAGGCATAATTACCTACTAGTGTTGTAGACACGTCTACCCAGTGTCTGGTAGGATCACGGGTTACTATAAATACGTTGTAATAAAAATCGTTGTTGTGTACGAGGCGCTCAAACTCTACGCCTATTTTGGTAAAACCATGCACATAGCTAATAGATGCTAATTGACTGTTACTCCCTGGGCCAATATGCGCACCCAGTATTTGACCATCATTTGTAAAACCATGGGGTACTTTGGTACTGGTGTACCAACTATTGCCCTCAAAAGTTAAAGGTGTGGTAGGTAGTTGCAGCTGTGTAAGCTCGGCAGCTATTTCAATAAACTGTTGTTTGTTGTTAATAGGTACTAGCTTTCTAAAGCCAGCTACAAATGCACGTGGGTAATTATTTTCGGTAACTATATTTAAAGGCGTTGGCGATTTATCGTTTCGGCCAAACTCAATGTAAACCTCGGCTCTATCTTTTGGCATTACATAGCGTGCATACAAAGAGCCCATGGTTGCTTGTTCACCTATACTATTACCATTATACCCATACCCTACCGCAGTAGCCCCTACAAATAAACCAGGTGCAAATACTGGGTTAAAACTCACAGTAGCAGCACGTATATAACGGCTTTGTTCTGGCTTGGGTTTATACAACAAAACACCCTCGTCGTATCTGTAATGATCGGGCGGTAAGATGTTTGAATTTTGTAGTGTACCCGCAATTGCCTGAAATTCAATGTTACCTAGTTTGGTTTTAATAGGTGCATTTGTAGTAAGTGCCGCGTGTGCAAAACCAGCTGCGTTGTTGCTTAGTATAAGAGCGTTGTAACGGCCAGGGCCCCACCAGCGGTTTTCGGTACCGTAACTAAGGGTAAAATTTTTAAACGAATATTTAATGGCCGATTGCCCTGGTAACAATTTTTTGTAGGTATTAAAACCAAAATTTTCTGGATTATCTATGGTGTTTAGCCAGCGGTAATAGGTTTTCCAAAAAACGGGGTAATGCTCGGTAGGGAAGGTTTCAAACTCCTTGTTTTGCGCTGTAATATAAGTGGGCTTGGCAAGTATTTCGAACCCGCCAGCTTTTAGGTGTACCCCACCACTAAATACCCATTGCATACCCGCCGATGGTATCATCCCACCATCATTAAAACCATGTGATAAGTCACTATTAAACTGTGCAGTACGTGATACCGGTAAAAAACTAATGTTTAAAAAATTGTTTTTGGTTTTTGTAAGTAGCAGCGATTTGTTTTTTTGTAGGCTATCTAAGTGTGTTAGATTTTGCGCAAAACTATTAATGAGTAGGCTGTTATTACGGTTTAGCTCCCCAGTTAGTTGTGATCTTCTAATATAATCTGACACTCCATCAAATAACATAGATTCCGATTGCGCCATTACAAAATGTAGGCTCACACAAAAAACGATTAACAAAAAACTCTTTTTCATGTACTAGTTTTTATAGTCGTTTTTGAGATTTGTTATTGGATACGTAACTGCGAGCTTTGCATGAAAATTGGATAGGTTGTTATCATTTTCCCAAGCGTAGTTTTTACTGTTAATATATACAAACTGCGCAGTCAATACTATATTTTTTACAGTAACCTGTGGTGCTATTCCATAGGCCATGTCGGTCCAAAAAATAGAACGATATTCGGGATCTCTGTTTGTTTTTTCTATAAAAACCCCTAGCCTATTATTACCGTTTATGTATGTGCCCATTACTATTTGCTTGTTGGCACCAAAGCCCGACCCTGCACCCATAATTTGGTTGTAATTGGTATACCCCTGCCTAATTTGTTCATGCATATACCAATTGGCAGCATTTCGTAAAATAGCATCAGGCGATTGACTCATTTGTGTAAACTCGATACCTAGGTTTAGGTATCTATTTTTATTAAGGGTTACTATTTTTTTAAAACCTACTATGTGCGCTACTGAGTGTGTGGGCGCCATTAAATAATCGCGCGTACGCTCACCATAATCGTTTTTGCCATACTCTACGTATAATTCGGCTTTAGATTTTGGAAACACTATACGAACAAAAAAACTAGCTACCTGGTCTATACTAAGGGTATCATCTCCCCAATCATTTTTTTTCTGAAATGTTTTGGTAACAATGGGTATGTATTTATTGGTAAATGATCCCTTACCATCCGCAATACCAGGGCCATACTTTTGTAATGATCGTATTAATCCCACATACACCCCTGGTAACCACTTTGGGTTGTAACTTAATATATAGGCATTAATATAACGCCAACTATTACGCAAATTTGGGCTTGATTTTAGATGAAAATTTTCGTAAGGGAGTAAGCTGTCTGTTTCGAGGCGGCCACCTATTAATTCAAATTCAAAATTACCAATGGGTGTTTTGGCAGGCCTATGTGTTTTAATAAATACATTTGCAAAACCAGGGGCATTGTTAGACATTACAAGCGCACTCGTATTACCTGGCCCCCACCATTTGTTTGCCGACGAAACACCTGCACTAAATGCACTCGCACTTACACTAAGGGTAGACTGCCCACCATAGAGTTTAGTATAGGGCTCGCCGCTACTATATCCATAACTTCCATTAACTGGGTAAGTAGGGTTAGCAGCATATATAAGCTCTGGTTGTAATTGTAATTTTATGGGGCCTGCTTTAATATTTGCACCAAAGGTTAACTGACTTTGTAACCCACTAGCCGGAATAAAAGACGCGTCGTTATAACCATATGGGTGATGGCTGTTAAACTGTGTTGTTAACGTTAAAGGTAGTATAGTTGTTTTTGATGTTTTTATACCACCCTGCTGAATAACCATGGCGAAAGTAGAATCCTCCCCTTTTTGCAAATGATTTTCGCGCGCAGAAGCATACTGATTGTGCATGATAAAAGCAGGCTGTGCCGCTAACCTATTAGGTACAAACCCAAGCACTAATAAAACCAATATTTTATAAAAATTTTCCAGTGTGCGCTATTTAATAGGTTGATTGATAAGGTTTTTTGCGGGGATAAAGCAAAAGTAGTGAAAAAAGATTAAGCGCCACCTATCAATAAGTTCACCCTTATTTATGTTTTAATAAATATTTTTGTAATAACCCCATCACAACAAATAAAGTGGGTGCAATTAAAAACTCATTTACAGCATCCATTAATTCTCTCATAAATATTGGCATTGGCTGTATAAGCCAATCATAAGCACCTAACAATACTAAAAAAACAATGCCAGATAAATGAATGAGGTGCCATAAAGTTTTCATCCAGGTAATTTTATCTAGATTAAGGTGCCAAACCCCTACTAAATAAATTGTTATTAAGACAATAAATTTAATTACATGCCTTAATTTTCTGGGTATTAGCTCATAATAGCTAGCCTCCTTAAAAAACAAAGAAAATAATGTATAAATAATTACTAACCCCATCCAAAATTTCTTAGGCATAATTGGCTTCTATTTTGTTCGTAATCTTTACAAACCAATACCACATTAAAAATATTGCCAAATAGGTAACTAGTATAAAAACGTAATGATGGGCAAAATCAGTAAAGGATGGATACGAATTATGTATGAGGTCAAGACCAGTACAACTGGTAATATTGAGTAACATAATGGCGACTATACCCACAATTGCATAAATTAGTTTCACATATATTTTACTTGGAAACACAATAATGAATCCAACAAACATTACCAATAAATTAAGACCATTGCAAGCGTCTGCTATACCAATAAGCCTATTAGGCCCTAAAAATAAAACTGCCTTTTCATAAAATATTCGTCCCCCTTCATCATATATAAAAGACCCTTCGGTTGTACAATAAGCCAGTCTTCTACCTTCTAAAATATTAATTAAAGATGCGGTGTGGTTTGCAACAAAGATTGAAAGGGGACGGTCAACTACTCTATTAGGTAATAAAAAAATATTATGCGCTAATTCCCATACCAAAAAAACAACAAGGCCCGCAGCAAATACGATTTTACAGGAGCAGGGATTTGCTTTATTGCAGTTTTAATTGTATAAATTTCTAATGCCATATAACTGCACTAAAAGTACTTTATTTTTATTTATTCCTCTTTTTTTTGAGCTCCCTTATACCGTACCCTACCCCAGCGGCTAACAATAAACTCAATCCACCATCTATGGACACGTCTGGGTCAGAACCTGGATCTGAGGGAACTAATGGATCTGCATGTGATAATTCAGGTATAAATAAAACAAGAATTAGTATTAATACTTTGAAAGTAAAGATGCTTCTTATATTAAGTTTTATGATTTTAATTTTTTAGTCTTTGATGAACTTTTTAACCAACTGGTTTTTACTATTTGACAACTTTATCAAATGGAGGCCATTTGATAATTCATTAACACTTATCTTATTTACTCCATTTACAACAGAGGTATTTTTAACTATTCGTCCGTTCATATCTAACAGTGTTATTACACCAACTTCTATAGTTAATAAATTTCCTTGCAGTAGAGTTCCATTTACTTTTAATCGTAATCTACCGTTTAAATTTTCATCTGTTGGCAAAGTATGAGATGCAAAGCCAAATTGAAGTTCAAAACGCTTGTCCCCTTATGATAAACTATTATTTGACACTGAGATATTATATACTGTTCCGGCCTTTAACAAAATAGTATTATTTAAATAAATATCTTTTAAATAAATACTTTTACCAACAGACAAAGTATTGTTTTGAATACTAATGTTGTATTTGCCAGCAGGGGTTTTGAGACCTAGAGGTACAGTTTGATTCCACTCTTTTCTAGTATCTACAGCAAGCTGGGTTTTGTTCTGTGAAACTGTATAAAAATTAGTGATTTCATTTTGATACTTTGGTAAGTCTAATCTATCCTTTCCATTATTTGTAGCATTAAAGTCTAATCTAATAAATAGCTTGTCTGCAAAATCTTGACCTTTATTAAGCGTTAGCTCCATAATCTGTAAAGGTGTTTCTGATGAAAATAACCCAGTTTGTAGAGTGCCGGTTGTATTAATATCACTGGTTGAGATATTAAATGAAGAAGCACTTGATGGTAAATAACACGAACGTCAAGTACAGGTAAAGTAGTTGTTGAGCTAGACCCTGGGACTGCCAACCAACTACCAGATTTAACCGTTGGCGATCCTATAACTGAAATTTTATATGCATAATACAGCACATTGCTTATTTGACCAGTTAGGGCAGATGTATTAACTGGTGCTGTATATGGATTACCAATTATTCTAAATATTCCTGAACTTTGACTGCGTGTCAAGGAAGCGCTATTTGTACTTCCACTAACATTATACGTAAATGCTGTTGCCCCCCCTGTATAATTTGAACCAGTTACTTCTGAAGCCAATCCACGAATAAATAAAGCATATTCCTCAACAGCTGGCAATAATGATATTGTTGTTAAATCTGTCCAAGTACCAGAGAAAGTTTTAAGATCTGTTGATGTAATATTTCCTGATACAGAAGTTCCTGTTATTATTACATTAGAAATAGCTATGGATGCTATGTTTTGAGGAGAACTAAACAGATTAGCAAATAATCTTCATCCTCTTTGGCCAACAACGTTTTGTTGTAATGTTACTGTTCCTGAAATATTTGCTGAACTTCCAATTAGAGCTCCTCCAGGGTTTACAACAATTCCAGAAGTTGCTGATACATTATTAGCTGTTAGTGATGCTAATACCGATCCACTTTTTATTGTTATACTTTAAGCCATTACACTTGACCCACTAATTTCTTTAGTTTTACCACCTTGTATTATTACATTCTCAGTAGTGCCTGGATAACCATTGGATATTGGAACCCCTAAAGAAGTTAAAGACCATATAGAAAAAGTATTCCAGGGGACGCTTGCTATTGAATAATATATTACCGTGCTCGATGATGGCCCTCCACTAGCATTAACCGTTATTGACAAAGAAGTTGTTACCGTCTGATTCGAACTATTTACTGCCCTTATCGTGTAATTCATCATCGCCTGTGTAGATGATGGCGTTACAGATATAACTCCTGTCGTATTATTTAACGTTAATCCCGATGGCACGTTGGACTCGACGCATAATTCGTTAAACTAGCACTCCTTGGACTTATTGAGGGCTGACCAGAAGAAGACATTATAGGTGTGCCAACAGTTAAAGTCAATGGAGAACCATAGTTATAACATAGTGTCTCGGTGGTCTGCCCTAATTCAATACCTGAAAACCCTAGCAAGACAAATAGTAAAAACAATCTAGATTTTGATCTAAAACTAATCAACAAAAGATGCAAATTGTATAACATATAAAATGTATTTATTTAACATTCAAGCAAATAAACACAACATTCATATGGAATGTTACATCCAAAAATAGAAATCAAAAGAATCAAAGCATAAATTAATAAAAATTATCTATTTACTTGACTTATAATTTTTTATATATTAAACATGTTTCATTTTTTATAATACAAATATTGAAAATGATTTAATATATTTACACTTGTAATGAAATTTTTTGTTAAAATATATATTATAAGTTTTTTAATTATAGTCATCTATAACTATATAAATTTTGATATGACAATTTCCAAGGCTGGCAAATATTTATACCCATTATTAGGTTGTTATTTAATATATTTATTTCAAAAGTATTTTACTAAAGAATATAATTTTTCTTATTTTCTATTTTTTCTCACGAGTATAACAATGTTATTGGACTTGACTTTACCAATGACAGGAAATTATGTGGGTACTTCAAATACATTTTATTTTGGCCTTTCATTTTATTCACTATCAATGGCTTTTAAGGCTTATAATGATCGAATAACCTTAAAAGACGTAATTATTAATGCAAATCCATTAATTTTATTTTCCGGACCAATAGTGATTTTTTTTAACGATCTAACAAAGACCTCCTATAGTAGAAGATTTAAAATATTTTTTCCTTATTTAATAGTAGGTATATTTTTTAGTCAAATAATTTCTAGCCCACTTAAAAACTTCTTTCCACTCATTCAAGCAACAAATATACCATTAGTGATAATTTATGGAATAATATTTGAGGTTTTCATCTACTTTAATTTTGCTGGATTATCAATGATTATATATGCAATTTTTGGAATTTTGGGCGTTTCTATACCATTGAATTTTCGCCAACCATTTTCTTCAAGAAATTTAATTGAATTTTGGAGAGGTTGGCATACTAGCTTGTCAAATGTTCTTAAAGAATTATATTACCAACCAATTCAAAAAAAATTTAATAGCACAATTGCAATTATTATCGTTTTTGTATGTTCTGGGCTTTGGCATGGAATGACAGTAAATTTTATTATTTGGGGTGCTTTTCATGCATTATGTTATTTGATAACGAAAATATTCCATAAGAAGGGATACAAATACCTAACTACAATAATCATGATTTTGGCCATTCCATTAGGAAGAATAATTTTTTTAGATAATGATCTACAAAGGTTAATGTTAAAATTATCTTTTAGTGATTTTACTTTTAACTATTTAGCGTTTGCTCAATTTGGATTGCATAATTATTTAAGTTTATTTATAGGATTGGCAATTATACTTTTAGAATTTATCTTTGTAAAAGGAGACCATTTTAAACAAAAAAATTACAAGTTTTTAAGAACGCCGATAATTCAGTTATTATTATTTTTATTAATATTACTCCTTATCAGTTCAAGTGATGGAACAAATTATGCAGCATATGGGCAACGTTAAAAAACATATATATACTTATATGTCAATAGTATTTTTAATTTGCTATTTAATTTATACTTTTTTTGATAACTCGGGAATTTCAGAAGAAGTAATTATAAATAATGAAAAAAATAATATTGAACTTTTTTTAAAAAAAAACAAAAAAATTGACGCTATAATTTTAGGTGGATCAAATTCGTTGCAAGGGATTTCAGCAGAAAATCTTTCAAAATACAGCAATAAATATTTTTATAACTTGTCTTTCAATAATGAAATGACTCACCACAGTAATTATATGAAATATTTAAAACTAACTACCGCCGATTCTATAAGAAAAAAAGTCCGCTTGGTTGTGTATTCTTCAATAAGTTTGTATTCGGAAAATATATTTGAAGTACTTGAAAATATAAATGTTACAGGAAGACAAAAAGTAATGAATGTTATCCCTACTATAAGTATAATCTCTTGGTTAAATACTAAATATAGGTTAAGCGTTTCTGATTACGTAAAATATATTCATCATGGCGATTTTGAAAATAATATATCATACCCTTATTATTTAAATGATTTCGAATTCAAACACTCACCATTATCGTATATGATTAAATATATTGTATTTAAGAAAAAACAGTTAAGCCTCTTATATCCTAATGCAAAAATTATAATTACAGCTCCCCCTTTTTATAATAAAATAACAAATTATCAGAATAACTATATTTTAAAACTATCACAGGAATTAGAGAAAAGAGATATTTATTTTATTGCAGAAAAAGCAAGTAGAAATAAACAAATATGGAAAGAAAATAATATACATTTAAATAAATTTGGTCGAGAAATAAGAACTAAAAAATTATATAATATGATAGATACTAAACTTAATCACAACATATTTAATTAATCTCCAAATTATGGTGCTATTAATTTTTACTTGTCTCGTCCTAGAAAAACCTTATACTCTTAAAAATTAATCCTAGATTTACTCTACAGTGATTTAGTTAAATCCAAAATTCTTTGATTAATTAAAGATATTATTAATATCATTCATGAATATATAAATATATTTTTTTTAATTTTATGAACTGTAGTACAATAACTGTCCATGGTTGTAGATGTGAAGTAACCTCTTAAATCACTTGCCACTAGTATCATTGTATGTCATAACCAGCCAAGTGGAAACATGAATTTGTCAAATCAAAACAAACTAATAACCAATCGTATAAAAGAAATTGGTCAGTTACTTGAAATCAGATTATTAGACCATTACATAATTACACCGTTTGATTCATATGTAAGTATGTCAGATGAAAACTTAATCTAAACAAAAAATCCAGGACTTGTCAGTCTTGGATTTAAATTTTTTAAGTTTAAGCATATTTTAGTGACTTACGCCTCTACCAAATAAAACATTAGTAAAAGTTTTAATAATGATTTCAATATCAAATATAAATGATTTCTTATTCATATATTCCTGCTCCAATTTAACTTTATCAGTTATTGAAATTTTATCTCTGCCATTTATTTGGGCCCAACCAGTAATTCCTGGTTTTAATTTATCAACTCCAGTAGCTACTCTTAAAGTCATTAAGTCATCTTGGTTATACAAAGCAGGACGTGGCCCAACAAACACCATTTCACCTTTTATAATATTAATAAGATTAGGTACTTCATCTAAACTAGTCTTTCTTATAAACTTGCCAACTGTAAGTAAATACAGATCTGGATTAGTTAAAAGATGCGTCGCAACATTTGGCGTATTCTTTTTCATACTTCTGAACTTGTAGATGTTGAAGAAAGTAGAATTTATACCAATTCGTTTTTGTTTGAAAAATATCGGTGATTGGTCTTCTAAGAATATAGCCAAAGCAATCGCTAGAAAGACTGGAGATAATATCAATAGAAGAATTAACGCGAATATACGGTTAAGCATTTTCTGCAAAAAATTGAAATGTTCGTAATAATCCACCTTTAGATGAGACAGGCAATGGTTTACCTAAGGCTTCTTTAATCTTAGCATTACTGACTAAATATCTCTCCGTAAGTTTCTGTAAGCGTTCTGAATTTAACGGCAATTTCAAGAAATCACCAACACGTGCTAAAGCCTTAATGAAGCTTTTACTAAGTTTCCAAATATTGGCTTTCTTACTCTTAGATTCGGCAATCATACTAATCACTTCATTCGTAGACAATGGAACATCATCAGCCAAATTATAGACCCCAGATGGTATATCTTCTCTTTCAATTAATTCCTTTATAATAAAACAAAGGTTTTCAATTGAGAGGTAAGAACGTGAGTTTTCAAATGACCCTAACGGCCAAGGTAGACCTTTAGAAACCATATTGTAGAGTTGATTAAGATTACCCTTATTACCTGGCCCATGAATCATACAAGGGCGCAATATATAAACTCGTTTGCCCACAGAAATTTCTTTTGATAAAATATACTGTTCTGCTAGTAACTTACTTTTACCATAATAGGTAATTGGATTAGGAAATGCTTCTTCAGTTAGTTCATCATCAACTTGATTTGCAACTGCTTTCACAGTACTAAGAAAGATAAAAGTCTTAGCATCTGATTTTAAGAATTTATCAAATATAATTTTAGTTAACTCTGTGTTTACTGTATAATAATCTTCAGGATTAGAAACCTTTTTTAAATCATGTGCCTTTCCCGCTAAATGAATAAATGAACTATTTGAATGATCATTTTTAAAAAATGAATTGAATTCGTAATGTTTCGTGGAGCTGATTCTTGGAACTGCTTTTAATTCAAATTTATCACCTAAATATTGTCGCAAATTAGTCCCAACAAATCCATTAAGGCCAGTTACAAATAATATTTTTTTTGACAACTTTTAATTACTTATATAATTACTCAAATCAATGATACGGGTACTTTTCCAGTCAATTTTTTTATCGGCTTCTTGAATGCCAGTAAATTCAAAATCTTTTAGAAGTTTTTGAAATTTTGAAAATGCTCTTTTCAATCCAACATAAGACTTGAACTTTCTATTTATAGGCAAAGTTTCAATCATCGGTTGATCTGGATCGAAATCCCTTGGATGAAAATAAGTCATTAAATAAGAAGATTGTTTAGACCAATATTTTATTAAAAAATAAGGGAAGAGTCTAAAAAATCCGCCACCGGAAAAAATTATTTTTTTTCCGTATAAATTTTTCACACTCATTGGAAACTCTTTTAAGAGCATTCCATTGGGTAATTTTAAAATTGCTGGTTCTGCTACACCATAACTCTTAAATCCACCATAATCATGAGCAGCTGGAAATAGAGAACAATCATACTTAAAACCCAATTCTGCAATGACTTCTAAAGCCCAAATATTTTGTTCAGAAATTGAAAATCCGGGAGCACGAAATGAATAGATAGGTTCTCCGATTACTGCTTCGAGTAAGTCTTTTGATTTTAAGGTGTCTGCTTTAAATGCTTCTTTGTCAAATCTAAAAGACAATTCGTGCTGATAAGAATGGCAACCAATTTGATGTCCCTGAGCATGAATTTTCTGGATCACTTTTGGATGTTTCTCAGCTAGCCAACCAAGACAAAAAAAAGTAGCCACTATTTTATGTTTAGCTAATTCATCTAGAATCCTATCCACATTATCATATATTCGCACTTCATATTTATCCCAATTAAAATCTTGGTTTTCAAAATCGCAATTATACCAGTCTTCAATATCGAAAGTTAAAATATTCATAGTAAATTATAAATCGTCCGAATCTATCCAGGTTAGATGCCAGTTATTTTCATTATTTAGGATCTCGCCGTTAACTCGATTACTTATTTTTTTTAGAATTAAATAAAACTTGAAAGGTGTTTTGATAAAAGAATGCGCAAATAATCGATATTTTATATACCATTTTTTTCCAATCATAATCAATAATAGTTCAGCTCCATGGGACTTTCCTATTTGCATGATCTGATAGGTCAATAGATTCGAAATAGAATAATTTTCTTCAAGTACACTTAAGTCTAAGATAGCAACACAAGGTACTCCTTCCTTCATAATTTCAGTTGCCACAAGCATACCAATTATCGAAGTTTTTTTTCTGGCAATTATAATATGGTATTTTTTTTCAGGTGCTCCTAATCGCCAATTTAAAAATGCACTACTTTTTTTTAAACTGATGGTTAATTGACTGCCCCATTTTTCACAAAACTCATCTAACCCATCAATCTCATCAATTTGAAATGAAGAATAGTTTTCTATTTTAATTGCCTTTGTTCTGAAACGAAAAACCAATTCAAATAAACTAGTACATGTACTATAAATAAAATTAACAATAGGAGCCAAAAAACCTATTTTTTTATTCTTCAAAAAAGAGTCGAACTTGATAAAACGGGCATAAAGGGGCAATTCATGATTAATACTCCAACCCGCTTTTAAATGGCCAGGGATTACTTCTTTTCTAATAGGATAACCAGTAGTAAAATCAAAATCTAATTGTTTAAACTCATCTGTTGAATATATTCCGAGATTTGTAAAAACACCTTTACCCCTGGCTTTAACACCCGTCATTACATCACATACCATGGCAGCTTCGGATGTCTTACCATTTACATTGTATTGATAAGGAATAGCTGCATAATAGCCCAACAAATCGTTTTGTTCATCAACAGCTACATATTCAGCGCTAGGAATGTGTCCTGGTTTAGATTGAAATTTCCAAAGATAATGTTCATTACTTAGCATAGATGATTCACTATGCTCAGGAAAACATTCTATAAAGAGCTCTCGCTGATTAGCTAGTTCAGATTTAAAATCAAATTTTCTAAAATGAATACTCATACCAATGCGCCATTTAAGTCTATTGAAGTACCATTAATATAACTTGTATCAATTAAATAATTAACGGTATTAAATATGTCAATAGGTTTACAAAGTAAACCTGCTGGAATTTGAACTACAATTTGTTCTTTAAACTTTTCTGGAACAGTTTCAATCATACCTAATTCAGAATAACCCAAATTAATATTATTAATAGTGATATTTAAAGAAGCATTTTCGGATGCAATGGATTTTGACATTCCCCATAAAGCAGATTTTGAGGCTGCATAAGCACTGACACCAGGTGTAGGTTTTAAAGCAACAACAGATGAAAAATTGATGATTCTCCCAAATTTATTGTTACGCATATACGGCAGAATGGCTCTGATAAAATGATAAGACCCAAACAAATTGGTTTCTATAACACTTTTCCATTGGGTAGGTTCGCTTTTATGTGCAAATGAATTATAAGCAATACCTGCACAATTGATCAGCACGATATCATTTAACTGATTATCCAACCCGGTTATAAAATTCTCCACATTTTCATAATCTAGCACATTTACATGATGATATTTATCTAGATTTTTTTCAGGTAGAGAATTAAAATAAGTACCTCTAACATCCTTTGTTGTTTCATTCAAGAAGGTATTAAATAAATATTTTCCAACACCCTTTGATGCACCCGTAATAATGATCATAGTTTGAAATTTAAGCCCATTTAATAATTGATGCGCCGTAGGTCCAGCCACTACCCACTGCTGCAAATAATATGATACTGTTCTTATGTAATTTTCCAGCTTTATTTACTTCATCCAATAATATAGGAATAGTTCCACCAGAAGTGTTGGCATATCGATCCATATTGGTCATTACTTTTTCAAAAGGCAAACCAACTAATTCAGCAGTTTTTTGTAAAATCCGAATACTTGGCTGATGCGGAATCATCAAATCAATATCATTGATTGTTAAACCTGTATCTGCTAGTACCTGATTGATGGCTTTAGGCAAAGCCCTTGTTGCTGAATTATAAACAGATTTACCATTCATTTGAAAATATTGCTGATCTAAATTGTCTTTGGTCAAAGGATTTTCGGAGCCGCCTCCTGGAACCGTAAATCCTAACATTTCTTCAGATGTATCTGTATATAATCGATAAGCTAAAAATCCTTCTGCTTCATTTGCAGTGGTAACAACAGCCGCTCCTGCACCATCTCCAAAAAATATCGCATCTCTTCTATCCCAATCAGTAATTTTAGAAAAAGTGTCTGCGCCTATCACCAATATATTATTATAAACTCCTGAAGCAATAAATTGACAAGCAGTTGACATACCGAAGAGAAAGCCACTACAAACTGCATTCAAATCAAATGCAACTGCATTTTTTGCATTTAATTTGTGCTGTACAAAGGCTGCAGTCGAAGGTGCTTTCCTATCTGGGGTGGCTGTAGCAACAATTATTAGATCAATATCATCACATGTTAACCCAGCATCTTCAATTGCGCGTTTTCCAGCTATTACAGCCAAGTCGCTCGTTGCTTGATTTTTATCTGCAATATGTCTTTCTAGAATTCCTACATTATCTAAAACCCACTGTGAATTGGTAGGTATTGTTTTTTCTAAAGTTTCATTGGAAATTATTTTTTCCGGAACATAAGATCCCGTTCCTGAAATTCTTGCATTTCTTACAATCTGCATAAGTGATTATTTAAATATTATTGAATGATTAAATTAAAATATTTTGTAGCTATAGATTTCCAGGTATAAATTTCTTTAGCAATTTGATATTGGTCATCTGCAATTTTTTTTGCTATTTCCGGCTCCTGCCTTAATTTAACGATCAATTGTAAAATTTCTTCTTTGGTCTTAAAGTAAATTGCTTTGTGTTTGGTTGTATTATTGTTAAATCCATTATCATAGCATAAAATTGGAATTTGATAGTGCATGGCTTCAACCAAAGAAGGATTGGTTCCACCCGCGCTATGTGCATGCATATAAAAAGTACAATTAGATCGAATAATGTCTAATACCTGAAGATCATAAATTGCATCAAGCATAATTAGATTCGAAAAGCTTTGATACTTTTTTCTTAACTCAATTGCATAGGTTGAAACACCCCAATTTCCAATATATACAAATACTTCATTAGTTTTGCTGAACGCATCCAAAAGCATCTCCACATTGTTATCTGATTGGATCCTCCCTAGGGCTAAAATATAATCTTTTTTTAAAAAAGGATATCTTGTAACCTGACTTGATATATCCCTATTGATGTGTACCTGATCTCCACCATATTCCACTACTTCTGCGTCTTCTCGCTGATACTCGTGACTTATGTATTCTTTAATTCCAATATTGTCAGCAATTAATTTCCCACTGTACTTCACTGAGATCTTCATTAAGATCCGCACTACCAATTGCATAAACCTATTATACTTGGACCGTTTCCATTCTACCCCACCAATATTCAAAATAAATTTATACCTAAACTTTTGTAGAAAAGGCAAAATCAGACCTCCCGAACAACCTAGCATTAAAATAGAATCATATTTTTTTCTGGAGATAAAAATGCAATAGGAATCATAAAAAAAACTCCAGATCCCATTAGATGGCAGGCCGATATAAACCAATTCGGCAAACTTATAGTTGCTGATTTTTTCTGGATAATACTTTGAAGAACAATACACAGTTAATGAAATATTTTCTGGGGTATACTCAGACAAAAAATCAACCAGAGTTTCATATCCACCATACTTAGGTGGAAGCCCTTGAATACCAACAATTGCAACTTTAGTTACCGAATCAGTCATACTTTATACAATTGATTTCTTTTAAAATTTTTTCATTAAATAATTTTCTATCAAACTTTTTAAACTTCTCCAATGCCAAAAAAGACATTTGCTCATATAACTTTGTATCGGAGAATAGTTGTTCAATTTTTTCTTTTATTAATACTACATTCACTGGATCTATCAAATAGCCGTTGACAGCATCATCAATTAATTCAAGTGGCCCACCAATTGGTGGAACGATACAAGGCTTTCCATGACTCAGGGCTTCCAAGATGGTCATACCGAAAGTTTCGATCCATTCTTTTGGTAAACTTAGATTCAACACCAATGAAGCCCTTTTGTAAAAATCAGAGAGATCATTTTGAACTGTATGTATTGTATAATTCGAGTGCCGAAAATGAAAGTTTTTCATAAATGCTTTTACTTCTATTTCTTTAGCACTTAATACCAACTCAAAGTGGAAATTAGGTAAGATATTAGCTAGTTTTACAAATTCTGCAATTCCTTTATAGGTTCTACAAGAAGCAATCATTAATATGATTTTAGAATCTTCGCAGAATGATCGTTTTGAAGAGTTAATTTGTTTTGGATCATTCACTGCATTATGAATTACAACTGAATTCTCGGGTTTATCATAAGCATTAAATAAATAATTGCTCACAAATATTTTTCGACCTCCGGTTCGATTCATTAACCACTCCATTGATTCATGGAGTTTAGTTTTTCTAACAAATTTTTCATGAACATGCACTAGGGGCTTTATTGATTTAAAGATACAAGCAGCAAAAGCTCCAATTGGTGTGATAGTGTTAATATAAACTACTGAACTTCTATTTAAACGATACGCGAGGATAAAAAAGTAGGCAACTTGTGCTTTAAAATAATTATAAAATAAAATAATTTTACTATCAGACCATTTATAATTAACAAAATGATATTTCACCCCATCTATGTTGCTTAAAAAACCCTCTTCCGGACTGGTAATAATTTCAATGTCCATATTTTCTTTTAAACATGCCTCAATGACTTGTGATAAAACTTTTGTACTACCTGTAAAATTATTAAACAAAGAAACAAATAAAACTCTCCTCTTTAAGTCTAAACTCATAAATCCGCTTGTACTTTTTTTCTTCTTTTAATTTCCCATTTTTGATAGAATAAAAATTTGGCTAAAAATAATTTCAAGATTGTTTTAAAATGAAATTTTTTAAAATCACTTATATTTCTAATATGAAAAAAAAGGGTTGGATATTCTTTTGTAATGTATTTTTGAGAAATAATATAGATCACATTTTTCGATAAAAAATATTCCCAGGATAAAACTCCATACTGAGATGGGTCTCTATAGGATTTAAAGCCATGCTTAATATAAAGTATTGAAAAGATTGACTGATCGTAACGATGACTAATAAAGTTATTTGAATTCTTGATATGCGGGTAAAAAGTCACTTCACTAATTAATTCAATATTACAGCAATAATCTAACCACTGTTTTGCAAAATTTAGTGTATCCTTGGTTTTTTTAATCAGAATAAAAGAAGCAGAAATCTGGTTAGATAATCGTTCAGATTCAGTAGCATTCATTAAAGTAAAAGTTTCTTCTTTTGTCCACTGATCTGATTGTAGAGGCAAATCAAAACCCATAATATCCTGTCCAGTAGTTTTAAAAAATTTAGTAAGGTAGAAAATACTTTTTACATAATAAGATGCCGCGTCAGTATAGAGCAATATTTCATTTTCCTGCAATTGATTAAGCAATCTATAAAAAAAATAGGGTTTCCATAACCATAAACCAGCGCCACGTTTTTGAGTTAGGATTATTTCATTTTTTTGATAGAATTCAGGTTCAATATCTTCTGGACCAAATGCAAAAAATTTATCCACTTTTCCAATTCTCAAAGCAGTTTCTTTGTTTCTGTTTTTAAAATCTGAAAAATCAATTGTAGAATAAGTGAATGCGATAACCTGATTAGTCATTACTAAATACCATCTTCATTTTAAATCTGTAAAAACCTATATAAGCAATCAGAAGATATAATATATCTAAAATTAAAGAATTATACTGATACTTTCTCCTGATTTTATAGGCTTCTTTAATTGCATCTTTTGAAAAACTCATTCCCCCAATCATCATTTTTACCGATATAATGGGAAGAAAAAAAGAAACTAAAGTATTTTGATAGCGCATCATAAATTCATAATCGGCACAAATTTTATAATCCAAATCAAACAAACCCATTTTTTTAAAAACTCTTTTTCTATGTAAAGAAAAAACATGCGAAATGGTCATTCCTTTTTTAAAATCATTAAATAGATACTCCTTACCTCTATATCCTATAGTTTCGCCTGTATTTGAAATAATTTGGGCCATTGAAAATATGAATTCAGTCTTTTCGGACACTGTTTCAAGGATTTCTAACATGTTGGGCAGAGAATCAGGGTAAATAACATCGTCTGATCCAATAAAGGTAATCCACTCGCCTTTTGCAAATCCAATAGCTTTATTCCATGCATCATATATACCTTTATCAGGCTCTGATAAAAAAAAATCAACTTGTTGTTTATAGCTCTTAATTAAGTTAACTGTAGAATCCGTGGACCCACCATCTATTATAATTAATTCAACCGATTCTGTTTTGTCTTTTAAAATCGAATCAATACAGGTAGTCAAATATTTCTCAGCATTATAAGTGGCAATAATGATGGATAATTTAAAATTACAGACCATTATTCAATTTTAACTGCGTGAACGATTGGGTTTCGATTTTTAGATAATTAAAAAATGCTCCTAAACAAATCAATAAAAACTGCATTTCTAAATTAAAAAAGCCATTGATTACAAAGTTAGTTAGTAAACAACTTATAATTAAGGATTTGAGTATCACTCTTAAATATAAATGCTTTTGGGGGATTCTTTGTAATTGTTTAGAAGGATAGATATTGATTAAAAAAATGAAAAAAAATAAGATCCCTAAAATACCAGTTTTTACTAAAATATACATATAACCATTATGTACTAAAGGAATGAATTGCCAAGATTCGGTAGTTAATTGAATTTCAATCTTTAAATCTATCAATTTACCAAATCCTTGTCCAATTATATAATTCAAACTATTTCCAGTTAAATAGGTGTCAATTGCTGCTAGGGTTTCAAATGCACGATAATTTGAAATGTTTTCACTTAACTCGGCTCCATTATTAATTGAAATTTCATTAAATGAATTGAGTGCTTTCCCATAAAAAGAATTATCAGAGTTGATATTTATAGTAGTAAGTAATACAATTACAAGTATTGAAAAAATAATTAAAGCAAACTTAATACGAAGAGGAAATGTTTGAAAAAAAAAGAAAAGGAAAATAATAAAACAAATGAAATAGGACCTACTATTAAATAAAAATATGGCAAGTGAATTTAATAATATAAACAATATTCGAAGAATTAATATTTTTGTATATTTATCTTTCGCTATATTAGTAATTAAAAAATAAAAAGATAGTATAGAAATTATATTGCCTGGCCCAATCAAGCCACGCATCTCGTCTAAGCCATAAGTATCTTGAAAACTAAGTAATATAAAAGAAACAACATAATAAATAGAATAAAATAGTCCAAAATAAGTAATCAATAACACGAATTTATTTAGTGTTAAATGCACTGTACAAATTATGCCGAAAATGATTAATAAAATTGGAGTTGTAAAATAAAAAAAATCTCTTAATACATCTTTTAGAATATTACTATATGAAAAAATTAACCCTAAAAAAGTCATACCAATTAATGGAATCACATATTTATAAAATTCTAAACTTCTCTTTTTTTTGAATAGCGATAGTACAAAGAATAAATAAATAAATAATATTGAAATAGTTTGCAAATTCAGTATTGAACCCAATAAGCTAAGTAATAAAATTATTTTTAAAAAAATACCCGTATTTAAATTAAAAGATAAATTCGAAGGCTTCAATTCCATGTGTTTAACTAAAATATATTAGGTATTTAGGCTGTAAAAACTGAATATAATTTGGAAATAATTATCAAAATATTAGAGCCATATTTCGAACATCTTCAATCAATTTTGCTTGGCACAAGGTATCGTTCCAAGATTTTTCAAAATCATTGCATTTTACAACTTCATTAAAATGTTTGAACATATTTAAAAAATGATTATCCGGAGGCAAATTGTGCTCTTGAATACCTTGTGCTGTTTCAACAAACACAGTTGGAGAGAATCCTGGATGTGCCGTAAAGCATCTGGTGGAAACAATTTTTCCAATACTTCCCCATATTTCAAAATTGCACTGATAGAAATTTTCAAAGCCATAGGACCCTTGACATACAATATTTTTTTGTTTGTTTACTAAGGTCACGCTTCCAAACCAATCTACCATTAATTTTTTATTAAAATTCAAGGTAGATGATTGCACCTCAAATTCATTTCCAAATAAGAATTTTACTAATTTTAAGGTATATGCGCCTGCATCAAGCAATACGCCTCCGCCTAAGGAAGCATCGTATCTAATATTATTTGCTTCATTGAATGTTGGGAAGCCAAAAGAAGTTCTTAAATGTCTTATCTCTCCTATAGTTTGATTTTTTAGCAAATCTAAAACGAAGTGTAGTTGTGAATGAAATTGAAATTGAAAATTTTCAATTAGTGCTAATTTTTTTGATTTTGCCAGTGCTACCATTTCTGTTACTTCTGCTAAATTTGAACCTGCAGATTTTTCAACCAGAACATGCTTATTTCTATTCAATGCCTTGATTACCCATTCATAGTGAATACCTGTTGGTAATGGAATATATACTGCATCGATTTCATCTAAAGACAGTAAATTATCATAACCTTCAATTGGCTTACAATTAAATTGCTCTGCAATAGTTGTTGCTTTTAACAAATCCCTACTTGCAATGGCAATTAAATGGTCTGATTCGCTTAATTGAATAGCAGGTATGACACTTTTGGTGGCAATATTTGCGCAACCTAATATTCCCCATTTCATTGATTCTCTAATTTAAAGGATACTGCAGCCAATAAACTTCTTGCCTGAATATTAATATAATTATTAAAACGAATGAACATCTTAATTTGATTTAAGGTCATCCAAATATAATTAGGTGGAGTTTCAATTGGGAAATCATTGCCTGCTTTAATCAAAAGGTTCCTATTTTGTTCTCTATAAAACCTCCCCCCCTCTTCGGACTGCAAGGAGTCGAATAAAATACTTTTTTCACAAACAGTTAAGACGAAATCTAAATAAGGAAGTTCTGATTTACTTTCTTCATTATTATAATTACCAGTAATACATTGAACAGTTGGTGCCATTTCTAGAATATCAAAGTTACCAGGTTCAAATTTTGCTTGAACTAAAAAGTGCAATACACCTTCGATTTCTTTGATCACAAAAGCACAGATTCCATTTTCCAGTGGTTTAATAATTGGTTGCTGCCAACTCGATACTTCTCTATTCTCAATGGTAACATTCACAGCGATGACTTCAAAGTATTTATTCTCATTATGGCAAATACTATACTCCTTAATAGTCCATTCTGATAATTCTCTCAATGGGATATTAGAAATATATACATCATATTGGGTTTTCAAGTTGGTGAACCATTGTATGATTTGATCTAAAGAAAATAATGAAGAATTAGTAATGATACTGGATAAAATCAATTTACCATTAAAGTTATTTAGATAATCATTGATGAGAAAATGAAAATCCAAATCTTTAGCATGGTAATTCCCAAATGAAATACCAGATATTACTGTTCTGGTATCCATATTGACTATATTATCAAAATTCAATAATTCAATAATTTGTCCTAGGGTAAGCCAACAAAAGTTATTCTCTACTTTAATATTATCAGATACTTTTAAAATAATATTCCTATTTCTTTTTTTTAAAAATCTCGCCCCCTGTTCGGATTGTAATTGATCTAGTAAAAGTTCACAATTAGTAAAATTAGTGAAATACTCAAGATACATAGGTTTTTTTCCTTTATGTACCTGGGTATAATTGCTTCGGGTTGCTTGCAATGTTGGAGATAATTGAACGTAGTTCACATTGCCTGGCTCGATTTTAGCCTGCAATAAAAAATATAGTATACCATCAATCTGTTTAGTAATAATTCCCAAAAAACCAATTTCTGGCTGATTAATAATGGGCTGACTCCAATTCGATTTCCTTCCAACATTTACTTGAATATTCAACCCATCAATTGAAAAGAATTTGCCCGAATTATGAACGAGTTTTTGATTCCCCTCATTAAATTGCCAATGAACTAATTTTTTAAATGGTATTTGTTGTATATCAACATGAACTTCATCATTTTTAACCTTTATCCAATTCAAAATCTCGTTGGTAGAATTAAATATATTATCTTTGGTCAATGCTGACTTTAAGAACATATAATTCACTAATTCTTGATCATGACTGTTTTTCATAGATGGTAATTTTCAATCCAGCTTTTAAAATCGAATACTAAATTCTCTTGATAAATTGATTTAATTTTAGTAAAATCGAAATTTGTTGATCCTGATTCTAGTTTTAAATCAATTTCAGGCCATGCAATATTTTTGATATTTACATTGAATTTATTCGCCAAAATCTGGGCAATCTCTACCAACTTATAATTCTCTCCAAAAATATTATAAATTTCACAGTTACTTTCCATTTTTCCGGAAACCTCTAATATTTGTCTACAGATATCAGTAACATGAGTAAATGTTCGCCCTTGATTTCCGTCTCCATAAAGGGTTATTTCTGATTTTTGTTTAATACAGGTAAGTAAAAAACCAATAGTGCCATAGGAAAAAAAATTGTCAAACTTATTGCCGTATGGTACACCAATTCTAAAAACGGTAAAGGGGATATTGTAAAGCCGGTGATACATTTCTAGATATTGTTCCCCATTAAATTTTGTAATAGCATAGATGGTCTTAAACTCTTTTGCATCATTTTCAGTAATGTCTTTTGTTTCATTGCCACGATATACAAGCCTCGTTGAGGGGAATATTATTTTAGGTTTCTGATCTAGCAATTGAATGCAGCTTAAAAGATTCAATAACCCAATTTCATTGATGTTTATGAAACTATCGCATTTAGAAAACGAGTTATAGGTGCCAGTTAATCCAGAGAAATAAAATAGATAATCACAACTAAAATCAATCTTTGCCATTTTTTCTTTATCAGAAATATCTAATTTAAAATACTCAATCAAGGAATTAGGGAAAATTGAATCAGTTTGAATATCATAGCAGGTAAGATCCCAATCTAAAAGGTTTAAATAGTCGGTTAAATGTTTACCAATATAGCCATTGGCTCCAAGTATTATTGCACGCATACTAATTTTTAAATAAAGTTGAGTAATAACCCCTTGCCATATTTATTTTTAAAAAAGAAATAATAAAATAATGCTAAGAACATAATAGAGTTAAGTAATATATCAATTTCAATACCATTCGCCAACAGCAATATTCGAGCACCAATTAACATAACTAAAATTAAAAAAAGGCTACAAGTAATAATCTCTTCTTTTTGTATCATTGATTTGAAGTGTAATTTATATAGCTTGACAGAATAGATGTTGATGATAATAACCCCAAATAATTGGGCAAGCATAGCACTTAAAATTACTCCGTTAGAACCATAAAAATATCCTAAGATTAACCCAATCAGAAAATTGAATACCGCCATACTGGCAGAATAAATAATATTCCCTTTCATTTGTCCGGTACCGATATTAAAAATATAAGTTGTTACCCCAAACATATTAGACAGCATGGATAAACTAATAATGATATTATAATTGAATATGGTAAAATTATTAGAAATTCCAACAAATTTTAGTAGGAAGGGCATGATTAAAAATAAAACAGAGAATATAGAAATAGTGCAAAAAATAGAATAAGAAAAGATTTTTTTATAAAGTGCATTGATCTGCCCATCTTTCATTTCGCTTGATAATTTGCCCAAAGCTGGAAGAAACGTATTCAGAATCACCACAATTACCGTTCTTGACTGCATAAAGATTTTGTAAACAATATCATAAATTGCAATGGTTGATATATTTCCAAAACTTTTTAGGAAAATTTTAGTCATTGGATCCATAAAAAGCTGAAAGATGGCAGCTACTTGAAAATGATTTCCATATTTAAAAATTTCTTTGAATAGTTTTATATCAAATTTGTAAGCAATGAGATTAAACTTCTTCATTTTTATTTTTAATACCAATAACCCGCCTATAAAAAGAATCCCATTTTGAATTAAGTCCGCTAAAACCAATCCTTGAAATCCATATTTCTTTATGAGAAGCAAACTAGAAATAAAAAAAGCAAATCGAGATATTATTCCGATGGCACTTCGGTAAGGAATTAGAAACAAACCATCCAGCGTATTCATATATATTTTTCCTATTGCAGAAAATATGAGAGAAAGTAAAATTATATATACATAAGATTGTAATTGTTGAAATTCAGGGGCTGTAAAGAGAAGGCTGTATTTGAAATACAAAAACAACCACATGGAAATACAAATCGATACCGTCGCAAGGAAAATGACAATAACAATTGTATCAATTGTTTTTTGAATAATTTGGGTTTCTTCCGAACCATTATATTTTGAAACGAATTTGATAGCGCTAGTTGCATAACCTGAAGTACAAATAATCGGAAAAGAAACCAAAGCTTGAAATATTGCCCAAAGACCCATTATCTGTATTCCACCAGTTTGGGCAAATACAATTCTATATGTGATAAATAAAATTGAAATAGAAACAAAATGCTCGAGTCCGGTGGAAACAATGTTTATTTTAGAAATTTTCAAATAACCAATTTTTAAATTATTCAATTATACCCTTTGTATCCAAAACGACCCTGGTTCCCTTTCTTCACTCAACATTGGACATGCCTCTTTCAAATTTGAATAATAACTATTTTTAAGTAGGTTAACTGAACAAACAATTTTATAACTATCATTACAACTTAGAAATGCTTCTAAGAGATATTGTTCGTTCCAGAAATTTACCCCGTCCTCGACCCACTCTTTCAAATAATTGTTTGGTGAGAATATATCATGGATATGAACATATACACCTTTTTTCAATCTTGGTAAGATTTCTAAATACTCGAATAATACATCCCCTCCAGGTCTAATGATATGGGAAGAATCAATAAATAAAATATCACCATCTTCTAAAGATTCAAATAAATTAAGATCAATTTGCTCTACTGGCTCTTTTATAAATTCAACATCTAGTTTAGATAAATATCCTGCTTCATAAGGCTCTATACAAATATGATGACACAGGTAATTGACTTCGGTTTTGAAAGTATTCGCAATTGCATGCTGTATTAATAAACTTGAATGGCCACAGCCAATTTCAACTATCTTTTTTGGTTTCAAAAACCTAATTATATTATATAGTATTTCAGCATCTCCAGAACGAAATGGACCTTTAGAAAAAGAATAATTTAACTGGTTAGAGGGTAATAATGAAATTTCATTTAGCTCATCTTGGTATTTAAAGTTTTTCAAAAATAATAATTGATTTTCTATATTAAAATCAATCCCTGGTAAGTTTCTTTTAATGGGTAGAACATTGGCTGATTTACCCATAAAAGGTTCATAATAATGGTCGGTAAGTGGAAATACACCAACAAAATTAAATATCTTCTTACTCGTTGTTGAAATTGTTTCAAACAATCCAACATTATACATCCTGATAAGCTTAAACCAATATGCGGCTATGAGCGTAAAAGGAGAAAGTAAAACATCAAAAAAAGTAATTACAAGTTTTTTAAATTGTTTTTTCATATTATTATTTATATATTTTCATGAAATCTTCTACCGTTTTCCTAATCCCGTCATTTAATTTAATTTTAGGAGTCCATCCCATTCCATTTAACTTTCCTGAATCCATCAATTTCCGATATGTACCGTCTGGTTTTTTTGTATCAAAAATCAATTTTCCGTTAAATCCAACGATTTCCGCCAACAATATAGCTAAATCACTTATCGATATATCTGAGCCATATCCAATATTTACCAAACCAGCTTCATTATAATTTTGAATTAAAAAAAAACAGGCTTCCGCTAAATCATCTACATGCAAGAACTCTCTCATTGGTCTACCCGTACCCCAAATAATAACTTCTTTTAGGTTTTTCCTTTTGGCATTCACAAATTTTCGAATCAGTGAGGGTAGTACATGTGAACTCTCAGGATGGTAATTGTCATTAATGCCATATAAATTCGTAGGCATTGCTGAAATAAAATTACATCCATATTGTGCTCTATAGCTATCACACATTTCAATACCTGCAATTTTCGCTATTGCATATGGTTGATTAGTTGGCTCCAAATATCCGCTTAGTAAATATTCTTCCTTCAATGGCTGTGGTGCCATCTTAGGATAAATACAAGAAGATCCTAGAAATAACAACTTAGTAACCTTATTTAAATATGCTGCATGAATAATGTTTGCTTCTATCATTAAGTTATCATAAATAAATTCTGCCCTATAGGTATTGTTGGCATGAATGCCTCCCACTTTTGCTGCAGCAAGCATTACATATGAGGGTTTTTCTATTTCAAAGAATTCATTCACTGCTTGCTGATTTCTTAAATCTAATTCTGCAGATGTTCTTATAACAATATTATTATAACCTTCTTTTCTTAATTTTCGTTCAAAACCAGACCCTACCATTCCTCTATGTCCAGCAATATATATTTTATCAGATTGCTCCATATTATAATCCACTATTTTTAATGTGTAATTCTTTTTTAAACAAGGTAATATCGCTAGCAACCATTTCTTTAACTAAAGCAGCTAAATCATATTTAGGCTTCCATCCTAGTTTGGTCATCGCTTTTGTTGGATCGCCAATTAGTAAATCCACTTCAGTTGGTCTGTAATATTTAGGATCCACTTTAACAATTACTTTACCTTCTTCTAAGTTGTATACACTGTTATTTTTTTCAACATACCCTTCTTCAGATTCATCTTTTCCCCTAAATGCCAATTCAATTCCTAATTCAGCAAAACTCATTTTTACAAAATCACGAATGGTGGTAGTGATACCTGTAGCTAAAACAAAATCTTCTGGTTTTTCTTGTTGCAATATCAAATACATTCCTTCTATATAATCCTTTGCATGACCCCAGTCTCTTTTAGCATCTAAATTTCCTAAGTACAAACAATTGTCCATACCTAAAGCAATCTTTGCTGTTGCTCTTGTGATTTTTCTTGTTACAAAAGTTTCTCCTCTTTGTGGAGATTCATGATTAAACAATATTCCATTACACGCATACATATTATATGCTTCTCTATAATTCACCGTAATCCAGTACGCATATAGTTTTGCAACAGCGTATGGAGAACGAGGATAAAACGGAGTAGTTTCAGATTGTGGTACCGCTTGTACTAAACCATACAACTCTGAAGTAGACGCCTGATATATTTTTGTTTTTTGAGTTAATCCTAATAAACGAACTGCCTCTAATATTCTAAGAGTTCCAATACCGTCTGCATTTGCTGTATATTCCGGTTCCTCAAAACTTACATGCACATGGCTCATTGCAGCCAAATTATAAATTTCATCTGGTTGAACTTCTTGAATTATACGAATTAAATTCGTACTATCTGTTAAGTCTCCATAATGTAAATGAAGGTGCCTATCTGGAATATGTGGATGTTCATATAAATGATCTATTCTTTGGGTATTAAATAAAGAAGATCTTCTCTTAATACCATGTACCTCATACCCCTTGTTCAATAAGAATTCTGCCAAGTAGGCACCATCTTGACCTGTAATTCCAGTAATAATTGCTTTTTTCAATTTATGTATAATTTAAATTAATCCATTCCTACCACTTTCCCGCCCATGTCAAGCTTTTCAAATACACTATTGTTGCTCACAAACTCCGGTACAATTTCTTTCATTTTTGCTACCAGGTACATTTCACTTTCGGCCTGGTTAATGAGTGTAACCAGTGCATTAAAATGATCCTTAATTTCTTCAAATGCCACGTCTCGCACTTTAGCAATCATGATTTTATCGTGGTAGGTGTTACCCGTGTTTTCTCCGTCGTTTAAAAGCTCTTCGTATAGCTTTTCACCAGGCCTTAAGCCACTATACACAATATCAATATCTATATTAGGGATAAGGCCATATAAACGAATCATTTTTTTAGCAAGGTCGGCAATGGCTACTGGCTGGCCCATGTCAAATACAAATATTTCACCACCATTACCCATACTACCAGCTTCTAATACCAGCTGGCAAGCTTCCGGAATCGTCATAAAGTAACGCGTAATGTTAGGGTGCGTAACCGTAATAGGCCCGCCCTTTTCTATTTGTTGTTTAAACCTATTAATAACAGATCCATTAGAACCTAATACGTTGCCAAAACGCGTGGTTATATACTTTGTGTGGCTAACATGTTTACTTAAACCTTGTACATAAATTTCGGCAAGGCGTTTGCTTGCACCCATTACATTGGTAGGGTTAACAGCCTTGTCGGTACTTACCATTACAAAACGTTCTACATTGTATTCGGCGGCTAAATCTGCAATAAGTTTAGTGCCTATTACATTGTTGCGTACTGCCTCGGTAGGGCAAAGCTCCATCATAGGCACATGCTTGTAAGCAGCAGCATGATACACATAATGCGGTTTAAAATCGGTAAAAACCTGACGCATTCTAGTCTCGTTGGTAATATTAGCCAGGTAAGAAACACAATTTACTTTTTTACCACTTTCTTGTAACTCTAATTCTAAACTATGAAGTGGTGTTTCGGCCTGATCACAAAGTACAATTAGCTCGGGACTATAATTTAGCAGTTGTCTTACAATTTCTGACCCGATAGAACCTGCAGCACCAGTAACAAGTACACGCTTACCTTTTATTTGAGCACGTATTTGGTTGTTATTAATATGAATAGGATCACGCTCTAGTAACTCCTCAATATTAATAGAACGTAATTGACGACTAGAAAAACTACCCTCGGTCCAGTTACTATAAGGCGGAACTACTAGCACTTTAATATCGTGGTTTAAACAAAAATCGACAAGTTCATTTTTTCGTTTTGGGGTAATGGTAAAAGAAGCAATAATAAGTTCGTCGATAGGTTCTTCTTGAGTAAGAGCAGCAAGATCATTGAAGGAAAGTATTTTAACACCATCTAGCGCCTTTTTTGTTTTTTTACGGTCATCGTCTACAAAGGCCAAAATGATAATATGGTTTTGACCATCATGCTCTAAAACTCTTTTGGTGGCAACACCAGCCTCACCAGCGCCAAAAATAACCACCGTTTTACGTTTCATTTTATAAGAACGTAAATAAGCAAAACCAAACTTAACGCCAACCCTGTAAGTTAATAATGCTAAAAAGCTAAACGTACCATATACTATAATAACCACATTGTTTAATACCAGGTTGTCTTGTATAGGGCTGCTAATAATAGACAGTAAATAAAGCACCACACTAGATACCAGTACCGATACCGCAATACGCAGCGCATCTTGCATTCCTGTATATCTAACAATGCCCGCATAGGTTTTAATGGTTGTAAATACAAATGCATTTACAATAAGCATAATAACAACGGTAGTAAGCAGGCTTTCCCAGTTTACACCTGCCAGCGTTAAATTTTGCTTTACAATAAATGCAAGTAGTAATGCAGAAGTAGTAACCCCCAGGTCAATTGCAAATATGATCCAGCGAGGGACGATATTTATTTTGTTTAGCATAAATTTTTTGTTGGATGTAAACATAATAGTGGGGGCGCTATTAGTAAGTAATGTTTATATTAATCTGCTAGGATACCTGCAAATAATTTTTTAAATATTAAAACTAAACCGGTTAAAAAGCCAGCTAAAAACGAGCCAAGTATTAAAGATTTTAATTTGCCTACTTTTTCTTTTTTTAGCGGAAGTATAGGCCTATCAATTACCTGAATAAGCGGCGTTTCTTTACGAAGGCTTACTTTAGCCATTTCTAAATTGGTAACCAGCTGCGTTAGTATGGCTGTATTGGCCTGCACATCTACCTGACGGCGTGTACCTGGCGTTTTACGCACCATCATAGCGGGGTTTAACCCAAATGTATTATCGGCGGCGGCGGCAACACCAGTAATAGCGCCATTAAGCTCAGTTCTAATACTATCTGTTTGGTGTTGCAAAATTTCCATATTTTGTCTGGCTTTTTTACTTTTAATTTCTATGTAATAACTAGATACTTCTTGTGCAATACTTTCGGTAAAAGCCTTACTAAAAAGCTCATTGGTACTTTTAACTTCTATATTTATTATAGATATTTTTTTGTCTTTTTGCATAACACTTAAAAGTCCATTAGCACCTGCAATATTTTCGTAAATTTTACCAAGTATACTATCTTGTTGTAAAGTAAACTTAGACCGGTCAGCATCTGGGACAAACTCAATATCCTTTAACAAAGGCTTTTCATCCCAATCTTTGTTTAGCTCATTAAAATTTATGTAGTGTTGCGCTAAGCTTAGTGATTTGCCATTAAGTGCAATGGGGTTAAATAAAGCCTTTTCTACAATTTTACGGCTCTTCATGAGCTCTATTAAATTAGCCCCACTAAATGCACCACCTGCGCTCGTTCCTAAATCTATACCTAAACTACTTGCTAGGCCAAGTGCGCCCGATAAACCACCAACTCCACCTTGCTTTTCATCTTCAAGTGCAAAGCTTAAAGTAGCAGTATAATCTGGTTTAGTAAAAAAAGCATAACCTATACCAATAGCTCCACCTATTGTCCCGGCAGCCACTATTACAAGCCACTTGGTTAATAAAAAATGGTACCAGTCTTTTATTTTTAAGATGAGTTCTTTTAAAGAAATCTCGTCTTGTTCTATATTTTGATTATCGTTTTGCATGGGGAAGATATTTATAATCTTAACAGGGCTATAATTAAACCAGCCAAACTGGCAATGGAACTACTAATACCAATTAACTCACCGGTACTTACTTTTTTACCTTCTGCCTTTTTTGGCACTATAATTTCTGATCCTGGGCGTACTTTAGGGCGGGTAGTAAAAAATAAAAACTTTTTAGACCTAGCAGCTTCACCGTTGGCATAAACAATATAGGCTTTGCCTTTGGTAGCATCGGCACTATAACCACCCGCTGCAGTAATATAATTATCAAAACTATTGTTTTTACTATAAGGTACTTGTGTAGTTAAAAGCACCGCACCGCCTACTTTAATTTGACCATCATATTTAGGTATAAAAATTTCGTCGCCAACTTTTAAAACAACGTCTTCTTCAGACCCTGGGTTATTTAAAATACCAGTTAAATTTAAAGGCACTTTAATAAACGTGATGGTTTTTTCTTTTTCTAACTCCTCTATTCCACTAGAATCTTTTAATATTTTTTTAGAACGCTCTATAGCTTCTTCCTCTTTCTTTTTTTCCTCGGCGGTTTTGTTATGAACAAGGTAGGCACCTTCCACAAATGCATCGGCGGTATAACCTCCTGCACGTTTTAATATAGCACTTACTCTTTCGTTTCGGGCACTTAAAGCGTAAGGGCCAGGGTACTGCACCTGTCCATTAATACGAACCGATTCTGGTAATGTATAACCCGCCTTACGCCTGATGGTAATTACATCAAAAGCATTGAGCAGAATGCTAGCGGCAGCCGTACTAATATCACCATCAATTTCGGTGTTGATAATTTCGGCGGCTCTAAAATCTTTTTGCTCAATACTATCGCGTTTAATAAGGCGCGCTATTTCTATACTCTTGTAAGCAGCATCTGTAAAACCACCTGCCTGAATAATTAAATCTTTTAAGGTAAGGCCTTGTACATATTCAAAAGTACCAGGCTTTCTAATTTCTCCTTGTATGTATACGTTAAATGAATCTTTTAATTCTTGTTTAGAAGAAATAAGTACTTCGTCTTCTCTTTGTAATGCCAAGTTGTTAGCTCCATCACCATTAAGGGCTTTAGCCACATCAAAACTTACCACCGAGCGGGTAAGATCTTCTTGTAAACGAATAATTTGCGCACGACCGGTGTATGCGTCATCGGTTAAACCATCTGCCTTGCGTATAAGGTCGGCAACTTTTAAATTAGGCGTTAGTTCAAATACATCGGGTCTGTAAACAGCACCTGCAATTTTAACACGGTTGCTAAAACGATTTAATAATTTGCTTACTACAAATACATCACCCGTTTGTGGTGCGTAGCTATTATACTGCGCCTGCATTACATCTTTAATTTGCCTTTCTTTGCTGGTTTGCGCAAACACTTTAACGCTAGCTTGATACGCAGTATCGGTAAAGCCAGATGCAAAAGCTAATACATTAGAAAAGTTTTCGGTAGGTAATACTTCAAATATACCTGGGCGTTTTACTTGACCTTGTAATGAAACCCTTGTTTTGTAACTAGGGATTCTGATAACGTCATTGTCTTTTAAACCCACATTATCCGACTGGTCGCCATTTAAAAGCATGCGGTACAAATCTATTTGTTTAAATAGTTTGTTATCGCGCATGAGTTCAATTTCTCTAAAAGATCCAAACGCTGTTGGACCGCCACTCACATAAAGTGCATTAAATACAGTTGCTAAACTAGATAGCCTGTAAGTTGCAGGGCGGTTGGCACCAATAATAGTTACTTTAATGGTGCGTATTTTACTTAGTGTTACTGCAATTTTACTTCCACCACTGCGTAGGTAAGAGTATACCGTTGCACCCATGGTGTTTTTAATTTTTTCTGTGGCAGCTTCGATTGTTAAACCTGCAACTCTAATTAATCCGACATTAGGCACATTCACATTACCTTCTGGACTCACGGTTAAATCACCACTATACTCTTGTACGCCATACACACTCACGGCAATTTGATCGTTAGGGCCAAGCACATAGTTAAGCGGTGTAGCTAATGACATGTTGGGTTCAAAACTTGGCGCAACGCTGGTGTATAGTTCAGATCCAAAAATGAGTGGATCAATAAGTGACTTAGGAAGTTTTTCGGCGTACTTTTCTGTGTCTGCGGTATCTGATGCACTTGCTTCTCTACCGTTTGCTGGTGTTGCTTTTTTTGTGTTACCAGTATTAGGTTTAGCTGCACCACCTATGCGCTCTTTAAGTTTAGCAAACTCGGCAGCACTCATACCTTTTGCAATAGCCATAGGCTCAACTTGCTCGATGGTCAAACCTTGTGCACTAAGTTGCGCTTTAAGCTTTGCAATATCTGCGTCGGCTAATTGATCTACTCTAACGTTTGCCAGATTATTGCCTTTAAGCAAATCCTGTGCAGATGCTGTTGAGGTTAAGATCAAAAGCGTTAGAATTAAGATTCCTGCTTTTTTTATAAGTTGTTGTAGTTGCATGAAAAATTGTATTTGAAAATATTGGGGGGAAAAATTTGTAAGAATTTTTTGGGGTTTATTTTGTTTGCTGTTTACGGCGCAGGGCTCCGCCGTTCTCAGTCACAGATATGATCCGCCAAATTGTTCGGATCCGCACTCTAGACCAAGTTTATTGCAAATCGTTTAGTCCTTAAAATAAAATACCTATCCTCGGTATCAGCATTTACTGGGGGGATAGGTTAATTTTTACACACTTAACTATTTGATTTACAGTTAGTTAATAAGCAATGGGGGGGTGAAATTGCTTTGGTAACATAACTCATGCAAATATAGAGCTAATTCAGTGAAAGTCAAGTAAAAAACGGCGAAAAAACTTATTAAGATTAAATAGTATTTGTGTTTAAAATACAGGGGATTTTGTTTGACAAGCGCCTTAAATGAGCGTCTGCGCTTGTTCGCACCCAATTAAGTTGTATTTAACGCAGATTTTAGGCTCCATGACTATGCTCAGCCCAATTAGACGATATTACACTAGCAATGAAAAAACTTACAATCATCATAGAAAAAACAAAAGACATGTACAGCTCGTACGCAGAAAATATGGAAGGAATATACGGGGGCGGCAATACCATAGAGGAAGCAAAAGAATCGATAAACACTTCATTAAAACTTTACGAGAAACACAACAAACTAAAACCGCAAGTATATGAAATCACTTACCAGGTTATCACAAACGGCCATCAATAAGCTCTTTAGGCAACACCCCTTTTACATCATAAATAAAAGCTCCTGCGTTTTTATAGAATTCAAAATTGATAGTTGAAAGTATTTGCTGATGTGGGACCGCTAAAATAATTGCGTTGTAATTATGGGCTAAATTTTCTTTACTTGTGATTTCTACATCAAAAGAATTTTTAACCATAGCAGCATTCACTACCGGGTCAAACACGTTCACTTGTAACCCAGCAGCAGAAAGGGTTGTATAAATATCAATCACTTTGGTATTGCGGGTATCTGGGCAGTTTTCTTTAAAGGCAAAGCCGGCAATCAACACTGTTTTTTGTGCAATATTTCCTTGGTATTCTTTAGCAAGCGCCGCAATAATTTTTTCGGCAACAAACACACCCATTTTTTCATTAACCGCCCTACCAGATAAAATAACATGCGGCTCATAACCCACCTGCTTGGCTTTAAATGCAAGGTAATGCGGATCAACACTAATGCAGTGCCCTCCTACTAGCCCAGGCTTAAAAGGTAAAAAATTCCATTTGGTGCCAGCGGCCGCTAACACTTCTTGCGTATCAATGTCTAGCTTATCAAAAAGTAAGGCCAGTTCATTCATAAAAGAAATATTTACATCGCGCTGTGCATTTTCGATAGCCTTGGCTGCTTCTGCCACTTTAATACTTGACACTTCATACACACCTGCCTCAATAATAGAACGGTAAATAGTTGCAACCATTTGCGTAGCCGCTGGCGTACTTCCAGCAACCACTTTTACAATGCTACTTAATGACCTTGTGGCATCCCCCGGATTTATTCGTTCCGGTGAATAGCCCACAAAAAAATCTTGATTAAAAACTAAGCCGCTATGCTTTTCTAAAACAGGCACACACACTTCGCTAGTGCAGCCAGGATACACCGTAGACTCGTAAACAACTAGCCCAACCGGTTTTAAACAAGTAGCAATAAGTTCACTAGCCGCAATCAAATAACTGAGGTCTGGTAAATTATTAGAGGTAAGCGGCGTTGGAACCGTAACAATAAAAACAGTGGCGGTAGCAATGCTTGCTGCATCATTAGAAAATAAAAGCTGGTTGTTATGTTGTGCCGCAATGAGTTGTTCATGCGTAACCTCGGCCGTTATATCAATCCCCTCCAATAACTGCGCAATGCGTGTAGGGTTATTATCATACCCGGTAACGGGGTAATGCGCACTGAGTGCAGTGGCAAGCGGAAGTCCCACATACCCAAGTCCAATAACTGCAATAACAGGTGCGTTGTTCATAAGAGTGGTAAAGATATAAAAACGTAACTTTGAAACACAATTTGAAATACATGAAACTACGTATTGGCTACGGCATTGATTTTCACCAACTAGTAGAAGGTAGAGATTTGGTTATTGGTGGCGTTACCATTCCACACCATAAAGGTGCCCTGGGCCACTCCGATGCCGATGTATTATTACACGCTATTTGCGATGCACTATTAGGCGCTGCATGTCTTGGAGATATTGGAGTTCATTTCCCGGACACCTCCATGGAATTTAAAAATATTGATAGTAAAATTTTACTCGCTAAAACACGCGCACTTATTGAGGCCGAAGGGTATGCGATTGGAAACATAGACGCTTCACTTTGTTTAGAAGCGCCAAAAATTAAACCTTACGTTGCCACCATGCAAGAAACCATTGCAGCCATTTTAGGTATTGGCATTAAAGACGTTTCTATTAAAGCCACAACTACCGAAACTATGGGATTTGTTGGCCGCCAGGAAGGATTAGTGGCGCACGCCGTTTGTCTTATTCACCAAGTTTAAAACATACACCTAAACGCATAGTATTAGAGAGCGGATTACGCGTAATACCTGCACCAGCAGGCACGAGGTAAGACAGGTTAATATCCATAAAATCTAGTTTAAAGCCCGCTCCTACGGTTGCATATTTTCTGTTACCACGGTTTCTATTTTCATAAAAATAACCTGCGCGTACAAAAAATTGATCGTTATATGCGTACTCAACGCCGGTACTAAATTGCATAGATTTTGCTACACCCGTTCCATCACTAAAAGATTTTAACCAACTAGAAACTACACCACCCGTACGGTAGTCCGATAAATTGGCAGAGTCTACACTGTACACACCCGTTGAAGTTGGTGCAGCTGGTACGAGTAGTTTATTCATGTCAAGTGCAAACGTAATTTTATTACTTGGGTCTAGATCTTTGGTATAAGAAACACCCGCACCAAAATTTGCAGGGATAAAATCTTTATTTTTTGCGTCGTTGGTGTAGCCAATTTTACTTCCTAAATTAGAAAGCACCACACCCCAGCGTAGGCCTTCGCCTTCATCGGTAGCATCATGAAATACAGAAACATCGGCAGCTACGGCGTTACCCGCTTTGTATAAAACACCGGTTCCTACATCACCCACTACAAGGCGAGAATTGATATACCTAAGTACAACACCAACACTCATTTTATCGTTGAGCATACGCGTGTAACCCGCGTCTATGGCAAACTCCGAAGGTTTTACCGAGTTTAATAAATTACCAGAATAATCTGTTAACTGAATATTTCCTAAACTAAAAAAACGAAGCGATCCAGTAACAGCCTGCACATCATCGAGTTGATGATAACCTGCAACAGTTGCTAAATACACATCATTCAATCCCAAATCTTTTAACCAAGGCGTATAGTTCACCGCAATGGAGCTGCGTCTTTTTGCAAAATTTACTTTTGAAATATTCCAAAAAGATGCGTTGGCATCGGCAGAAGTTGCAATAGCTACATCACCCATACCACCCGCACGCGCATCCGGCGAAATACGCAAAAACGGAACCGCCGTAGACACAATGTTTATAGAGTCTGCTTGTGCAATTGCAGTTGTGCTAATAGTGATGCTTGCGATGGTTACGCAAAAGAGTTTTATGGCAGTTGTATACGATGCGTGAAATGTAGACATAGTCAAATGTTTTGTGAGAAACCAGTAAAAAATTTAAAGTAAAATTTAAACCATTCAAAACATTTAGTACAAAAGGGGGGTTACAAACAAATAAGTTTTCCGGAGGTCTGATAATTTGTGCCCGCCGCGCTTATTTGTATTTTGTAAATATAAACATTTCTTGCAATTTTTGAACCCGCGGCATCGGTACCGTCCCAAGTAATTTGCACATTTCGGGTACCATTTGTATTAGCAGTTTTATTAATTTGTTTGACCAGCTTGCCATTTTGCGTATAAATACTAAGGTTTACTGCTATGTTTTGCCCCGGAAAATTATGTTCAAACGAAAAAGTGGTTTGATCGGTAAAAGGGTTAGGGAAATTGATAACCTTGTCAATTACCAGCGGAGACATGTCGCTTGCGTTACCTGAGCCGCCTGCCCCGCCACCGGTTGCACCTGTTGATCCGGCTGTTGCGGCCACGGTAAACCCTAATGTTCTGGTGTTTGAATTATTGACATTATCCCATGCCCTCACTTGTAAAGTATGTGGCCCAGGGGTTAAAGTAGGAAGCTGATACCTAACCGTCCCGTACTGGTAGGTATTGATATTAGCCTGATAAAATGAATTAAGCGTGCGCGTAGTAGCCGGATTATTATCGAGCTTTACAATAATATCATGCCCGATGGCACTACTAGAAGTATTAATTCCCGAAACGTCTTGCAGGTTTATAAGTAAAACCGGATCCGAATGTGTGAGTCCGCCATTTTTAAAATTATAGTCGTTTAAAAATAGATCAATGTTTGGACCCACTTTATCTGTGATGACAGCACCACTCCCCGTGGTAAAAAAACTAGTGTCTACCCCTGCGGCATCCGGTAAAGTTTGTGCTATGAGTGTTGGATTTATAGTTTGCTGCGCATACATGCTAATTTTTGCTTTACCCGGGGCATAACTAATATCGAGTGGCAGCACAAATGAAACCGTAAACTTCCCGTTCGCTACGCTCACTAGCCCCGCGTACAAAATATTTTCCTGTGCATTAAAGTTTGCCGCCGCCGTGGCCGGGTCGTTTTTGAGTGTGGTGCGCGTAATTTGTTTGTCGTAGAGCGTGAAGTTGAGGGTGCCGTTGAATGTGTTGTTGATTCCCGTTATGGCGCCGCTGCGCGGCGCCATAACGCTCCCCTTAAATGTGTAAAGCTTACCAGATTGTAACGTATCATTTACACCAATAACCTTACTATTTACACTATCCAGCACAATATTACTATTTGGATACGCGAGGCGCATGGCAGGGTCACCTAACAACGCAAATTTTCTAGTATTGATAAAATCACGAGACTGCTGCACCGTAAGGTTTTTAGCGTTTTTAACCGCTTCGCCAAGTGTAGGCAGTAGTCCGGTATTTACATCCGGTTTATGCGCTGCAACAAAATAATTTTCGTTGATAATTTTATTACTGTACGCAAATACTAAGCGCGGCGTCGTGAGTAGCGCAATCGCGCCACTCATGTTAGGCGTTGCGCTCGCTCCGCTCGCGCCACTTCCAAATAACAACTGCTGCCCCAACGATTTTTTTGCAGGATCGTCGTACGGGTAAAAATCACAACTAGCCGTTACCACTAATGGAAGTTTGTTTGCATTACTTATAAGTGGCATTTCGGTACTACTAAAAATAGCTTCGTCGGCGAGGCGCAAATAATTTCCGTGACCACTATAATTAATAACAAGCGATCCACTATTAAATGCATTTACTAGCGCTTCATTAACTGCCGGATACCTTCCGCCTCCACTCCCACTCACTAATGGGTACGCATCTAAGTAAATTTTTTGCTGATTAAATAATGCATTTACTTTTTGCGCCGCACCAGAAACTGCTTCTGCATCTTGCACATGCAAATTAAAATCTTTATCGTCGGCAATAAAACGCTGCTGCAAACGCCATGGGCCTTGGCTTGTAGCACTATGGTAATTGATAATTTTATCTACCATGGTATTCGCTTCTACTAAATTTTTTGCTGGAATACGACCTAGGTTTACAGAGAGTGCGGTTGCGGCAATATTAAACTGCTGCGCTTCAGTAGCAATGTTTGCGCTGCTGTCCAGCAGCGCAAAATAATCATCAGATGTATAACTACTTAATGGATCGAGTGATGCACTTGACTGATATCCCGGCACTAAATTTACATTACCATTAATGCGGTTTTTATAATCGTAACTAGACGCGCCAAATAAGAGCGCATAAAATTTTGGCGCAGCAGTTCCACCCACAGCAGCATACGCACGCGCAAACGCAGCAATACAATCGCGTATAGCTGTAACATCAGATGCACCACTACTAAAAGCTTGATATACCTGCGTTGTAGTAACAACAAGCGGTGTAATGCCTTCATTATTTTGTGAATGAAAATCAGCTAACTTACTAGCCGCAGCAAGTAAACTAGGGTGCGTAATAATTAAATAATTAGCACTTGCCTTCGTTGCTAGTTCATGCAAATTATTATTTGGTGCTACAGTAAAAGATGCAGGTACTAAAACTTGCGAAGGAGTAAAAGCAATATACTCGCGCGCAACAGTTGCGTTATTATTAAAAATAAATTCTGGCACAGCGCCAGCAGTAAAACTTCCTTCCATTTTTGTAGGTGCCGTAAAATCTGTTACATCAAGTACCGTTGTATTTGCAAAATTTGGTACCCCACCAGCATCTATTACAAACGCAGCAGATGCAGCGGCAGCAATACTTTGCGGGACCGTTCTAAAAAAAAGCGCACTAGTATTAGAACCACCACCAGACACACCAGTATTCATCCTTAACAATCTTGTAGCCGCGCATTCTATTTTATCTAAAAATCCTTCGGAACTTAAACTTCCGCCACCAATGCCCGGCAAAAACTGAATATTTAACTGCAAACTATTGGAACTAGGCAGTATACTAAAAAAACTATTTACATAACTCGCATAATTATCTAAAAAGCCACCGCTAACAGCAGGAAGCGAAATATTTTGTACTAGATTATTATTAACACGAACTGCAAAACTAGCAGGAACACCAATACTTCGCGCAGCCATTGAAATTCCAAACCTAACACTATCGGTAGGTAATACATCTGGTATATCAATAGCATAATTTCTTGCACTCGTGCCTCCTGCTGCCACAGAAAAACGATCAGCTAGCCACAGTTTTCCGGAAGACAATACATTAATATTATCTCTTTCGTACACCCAATAATCAGTAAAACGCGAAACGCGCAAAGCTGCAGTAGCGTTAACATACGCCCCATTGCCAACATCAACCCTTTTAGCAGTACTCGAAACACTATTAGAAACACTTCCGTCTACGTTAATAAAATAAAATGCCGTATCGGAATATAAATTATGCGCATAACTATACCGTGCACCCACACTATCATACCTCCACTGGTGCGAACCCGGCGCATAAAAAATAATAAAATCTTGCCCACTCATTACCCCATCACCTCCATCAAAAATCATAACTGCATGCTCAGTAAAAGACCCCAGCCTTTTTGCACCCACCGCCTCCGGTAACATAGCGCCCCCAGATCCAAAAAGCCTGATTTTATCAGAAGCAATAGCGCCGCCAGCAGGCAAAAGACCCATACTATTAAGTGCAGCTATATCAATTTTATATACACCCCTAGCCGTCACCCCAACTTTACCCCAAGTACCCTTGCTAAACAAGCCCCCCTGCGCCATAGCCGTTTTGGACCCTATCAAAGTCCAAAAAACAACCAAAATCAACCATATATAGCGCCCGGGTTTACCCATATCACAAGTATAACAAAGTTTGATGCCAAAGCTACAGATACAAGGTCACAGGCCGGCCTTTCCCTTAAAAAAATCATAAAATAGGGCCAAAAACACCCCCATGGCACCAAATCTTAAGTTTTTTGTAACAAGATCAGACCCTCAAGATCCCTTTAGTTAACAGAAATATTATATATTCGCAGAGGTAAATTAGAATATTTTTTTATTGAATTTATAAGCATATGCAGTTCACAAAAACAATACGCAATTTAGTTTTGTTAGCTACCCTTACAGGTGCTGCCGTTTCATGTAATCCATTTAAGAAGAAGCCACAAACCTCTTCGGCTACTGGATGGAATTATAACGACAAAAAAATGGGTAATTTTAACGTTCAAAAACCCAAAGACATAAAAGCAGCTCCAGGTCTAATATTTGTTCAAGGGGGTACTTTTACAATGGGCGCTACCCAAGAGGATGTTATGGGTGATTGGAATAACATCCAACGTAGAATTACAGTGAACTCGTTTTTTATTGACAAAACAGAAGTTACCAATATTCACTACCGCGAATATCTTTACTGGCTTTCTAATGTATTTCCTCAAGGAACAACAGAAGGAGCGCCAGAAAAAAATGGCATGGATAGTATTGTTTGGGACGCTTTGCCAGATACACTTGTATGGCGATCAGAACTCGCCTACAATGAACCCATGATCGAATATTATTTCCGTCACCCTTCTTACAATAATTTTCCTGTAGTAGGTGTAAGTTGGAAACAAGCCACCGATTATTGCATTTGGCGTACAGACCGTGTTAACGAATTGACATTAATGAAAAGTGGATATCTTGATTCAAAAACCCAAATCCAAAATCAACTAAAGGGTAGTGGAAAAGACAATTTTAATACAAAATCATATTTGCTTGGTGAATACAGTACATCAGCTGGTAAAGAAGCAAATAAAAAAAGTAACCCATTAAAAACTCCTGATGGAAAACCTCGTACGAAAGTAAGTTTCGAAGATGGTGTTCTATTTGGCGACTATAGGCTTCCAACGGAGGCAGAATGGGAATATGCTGCTTATGGATACATAGCAAGCAATCCGCAACGTAAATCAAAGAGCAATAAACGCGGCGAAGAACTTATTTCTAATAAGCAAATTTATGCTTGGAAAGATAACGGCTACGACAACATTCGTTATACACAAAAGGGGTCATATCAAGGATCAATGTTGGCAAATTTTAAAAGAACAAATGGTGACTATATGGGTGTTGCAGGAGGACTAAATGACAACGCAGCTATTCCAGGTCCTGTTGATACCTACACGCCAAATGGCTATGGCTTGTACAATATGGGTGGGAATGTAAGTGAGTGGGTTGCTGATGTATATAGACCAATGACCTCTCTAGATGGAGATGATTTTAACACATTCAGAGGTAACGTTTTTAAACAAATTGATACAACGGGCGGAGCTGGTAATTTAAGGGATTCAAAAGGACGTATCAAATACACACAAGAAAATGATGGCGATTTAGCTAACCGCAGAAATTACCAAAAATCTTATGCGCTAAACTACAAAGACGGAGATACTGCGAGTAATGCTGGATATATATACGGAGAAACAACACTTATTTCGGATAAATCTCGTGTAATTAAGGGTGGTAGCTGGAATGATATGGCTTACTGGTTAAGCCCAGGCACTAGAAGATTTTTAGAAGAAGACCAAAGTACAAACACCATAGGTTTTAGATGCGCTATGAACCACTACGGTTCTTCGGAAGGCACTTCTAAAAAAGCAAAAACTGGTATCTTTATGCCAACAAAAAAGAACAAACGTTAAAAAGGAAAGGAAAGGAAAATAAAAAAGAACCATCACTATTAATTTAGTGGTGGTTTTTTTATGCAGTTATATTTTTAGGATAGCACCGTTTCCATTTGCATGCTCCGCGATCCTTTAATTAATAGATGCGCATGTGTTGGATTTTGATCCGCTAACCAGGCTTTAGCCTCGGCGGTTGTTTTCAAATATATAAACTGAGGTACTGCGTTTTGATGCGCTAAAAAATCATCTCCTACGAGTACTACGTGAGTAAATGTGTTGGATGCGATAAGTTCTAGTAGTGCCAAATGCTCTGCTAGTGAGTGCTTACCAAGTTCCATCATGGCGCCTAACAAAACAATTTTATTTTTTCCTGCTAGTTTTGCAAAATTTTCGATGGCAACTTTCATGCTACTAGGGTTGGCATTATAAGCGTCTAAAATAATAGTGTTGGTATCCTTTGTAATAAGTTGTGATCTACTGTTAGAAGGCGTATAGTTCGCAATGGCATCAACCATTTTATTTTCTGGCACTCCAAAATGTTTTCCAATAGTGAGTGCGCATAAAATATTAGGAAGGTTATATGATCCAACTAATTGAGAATTTACTGTGGTGGTTGTTTCGTTTATGTTTGCGGCTACCGTTAAAAATGGCTCACTACTTTGTATGGTTCCGTTTATATAAGGCACAATGTTTTGTATGCCTGCACTCATCTCATTTAAATAATCGTAGCCGGTGTATACAAATGCAGTGCCCGTATTATTTCGTAAAAAAGTATAGAGCTCGCCCTTTCCTTTTTTAATGCCTTCTTCGCCACCAAATCCTTCTAGGTGCGCTTTGCCACAATTGCTAATAATACCATGCGTAGGTTTTGTATACATGCAATAGCCTTCAATTTCTTTCTGATGATTGGCGCCCATTTCTATGACCGCCATTTGTGCATCTTTTTTAATGCTCAATATCGTTAGTGGCACACCAATATGGTTGTTTAAATTGCCCTGTGTCGTATAAGTTTTAAAATGACTCGAAAGCACGGCATACAACAGTTCTTTGGTGGTAGTTTTACCATTACTTCCGGTAATGGCAATAAATGGAATATCAAAAGTACTGCGGTGGTGGCCAGCAAGTGCTTGTAAAGTGGTAAGCACATCATCCACCACTATCATTTTTGAAAGCGCGGCTTCTTTTTGTGCTTCGTTGTTTCCTTCGTAATAAGTTGCAATGGTGGAAAGTGGTTCGTCTACCACGCAGAATGCAGCACCGGCTTCAAGTGCTTTAAACGCAAAAGTATTGGCATTAAAATTAGGACCCTTTAAAGCAAAGAAAAAGTCATTTGTTGTAAGCTTGCGAGTATCCGTTACCACACTCGGATACTGCACGTAAATATCATAAATTTCTGAAATGCTCATGCGCCTACCTTTTATATGTAACAAATATAGTTTTATTCAGCTGCGTAACAAAAGTCACGTTTCAGGGAAATAATAAACCCGAAATTTGTGTTTAAATCTAATGTTATGATACGTTTACTTCAAAAAATAGACTTTGTACTCGT
>Ga0209768_10000055_pt1 | contig 67643 bp, 53 predicted proteins | sample LauGreSBDMM110SD_3_FD_187564 | JGI IMG/M metagenome (GOLD analysis project Ga0209768, IMG submission 187564) | Freshwater lake microbial communities from Lake Michigan, USA - Sp13.BD.MM110.SD (SPAdes) (version 2) | ecosystem: Environmental > Aquatic > Freshwater > Lake | place: Lake Michigan... | reverse complement strand
AGCGTGTAATCGAGTCGAGCAAAATAATGACATCTTTTTTCATCTCAACCAAACGTTTGGCTTTCTCAATCACCATCTCAGCAACTTGCACGTGACGAACAGCAGGCTCATCAAACGTAGAGGCAACCACTTCGCCATGGACCGAGCGTTGCATCTCAGTTACTTCCTCAGGACGCTCATCAACTAGCAAAACAATCAGAATTGCCTCAGGATGATTTTGGGAGATCGCGTGCGCTACGTGCTGCATCATCACGGTCTTACCTGATTTCGGGGAAGAAACGATCAAACCGCGCTGACCAAAACCAATTGGCGAGATCATATCGATGATTCGACCAGTCAGGTTCTCTTCAGCCTTGATATCGCGCTCTAAAGAGATGGTGCGATTGGGGTGGAGCGGTGTTAAGTTCTCAAACATGATGCGGTTTTTGAGATCCTCTGGCGCCATACCATTGATCTTGTCGACCTTCACCAGGGCAAAGTAACGCTCACCTTCTTTGGGGGTGCGAACCTCACCTTCAATCCCATCACCCGTATGTAAATTGAAGCGACGGATTTGTGCAGGTGAGATATAAATATCATCGGGCGAAGCCATGTAGGACGACTCGGGCGAGCGTAAGAACCCAAAGCCATCCGGCAGTACCTCTAAGACGCCGTCCCCAAATACCTGTTCTCCAGCCTTGGCCCTCTTTTTAAGGATCGCAAACATAAGCTCTTGCTTGCGCATGCGCTGTGTGTTCTCGATCTCGAGGCTAGCAGCCATCTCAAGGAGTTGGGAAACGTGGAGTACTTTAAGTTCAGTCAGTTGCATGGTGTGCTTATGGTTCTATTCAATAGGAAAAGGAAAAAGGGGAGGGGAATGAGGGGGCCTTGGAATTGCCAATCCGATGAATAAAACGGCAATGCAAAAGAGTAATAACGAATTTAGCTTAAATCGAATCAGTAATCAGGGCGGTAATTAATTTGGGGGAACAATCAGAATTTGGAGGGAGAGCCTCAAAGGGCTCTTTATTGAGATGTAATCTTACACCATAAACGCTCAAAATCAGAATACTCTTGGCGGCTTGGTTAAAAAACAACATCAGGCTCAAGTTCTGAGCCTGATATCGGTCATCCTAGCAAACGCTATGGAACATTCTCAAATATTGCTATCGATGAACGCCGATAACTGGGATTTGGCTAAAGCACCCACTTTTTGGGCAGCAACAGTACCGTTTTTGAACAAAATGAGGGTTGGAATACCCCGAATATTGAACTGGGCAGGAATGCCTTGGTTCTCGTCGACATTCATCTTGGCAATCTGGATACGGTCGCCATACTCGACGGAAAGCTCCTCCAAAATCGGCCCAATCATCTTGCAGGGGCCACACCACTCAGCCCAGAAGTCGAGCAAAACGGGCTTGTCTGCTTTTAGAACGTCTTGTTCAAAAGATGCATCACTTACATGTTTAACACCGGCACTCATGAATATTCCTTATCAATGGATTGGTCTGGCACAGCTCTCGTGGGAAAGCGTCCCAAGCCCTTATATTATCAATAAGCTGTGACCATTGCCCAATTCTCCTAGAACGATTGCAAAATAAGCACGCGCCATGCGAACCATTACCATTACCCCCAATCAAAATGCTCTAGCAGAGATGGCCGAGCATATTTGGGCATTTACTAAGGCAAGCAAGACCAGACCGCTGGTAATCCTTCCTACAGCTGGCCCCAATGCGAGTTTGCGTCAAGCCCTCGAACGTCTGCGTCCCACCGCAGACTCAGCGAGCATTATGTTTCTGCCAGAGGTGCACAGTTTGAGTGATTGGCTAGAGTTGGCACCGGATATCTTCCTGATCCCCGATCAACAATCACAAACCGAGCGCATCTTACAAACCTATGCCTGCGTCGGCGCTAACCCAGAGTTGCAAACGTGGTTTGCAGCAGAAGGAGAGGGTGGGGCATGGAGCCTTGCACAAGCCATCGTGAGTGCCTGTGATTTACTGTCGCAAAGTATCGTGCCACATTTATCGTGGGATCCTCACACACTTGATCTTAAGAGCGATATGCACAAGCTCGAGTCTGCCTTACAAGATGCAATTGATACGGCTTACCCAAAGTTAGCCCACGCCTTAGTGAGTAAGGAAGCCAATATCCTTCTAGCACTATGGCGATATCTCGGCTCGGTTCGTGATCCCATGATCCGCAAACATCTGGCCTTAGCATCCTATGTGCAACAGTTTGCACATCAAGAACAAGCTCGTAGACCCTTGATTTGGATTGAGACCATCGAACCACAGGCAGCCCAAGCGAACATGCAAACCCAATTCTTGGAAGCATGCGCACATCACATACCCGTTCATCGACTACAAATGGATTGGAGCTCGATTGCCCTATGGCCTGAGGCCATTTGTGAGGAAGCTACGGCGCAGGATGAGGCACAAGCACTTAGTAATTGCAACACCTTAAACACCCAATCAATTCAATGCATCAGTGCTAATCGTTTTGAGGACCTTGCTTGGGAGGCAGCACGTCGGATTGAAGCGCATCTTAAGGCGGGCCGTAAGCACATTGCCTTAGTGGCACAAGATCGATTGTTGGCACGTAGAACCCGCGCGCTACTCGCTCGTTTAGGTCCTGGCGTAAGCATTGCCGATGAGACCGGCTGGAAACTATCGACAACTCGAGCTGCCGCGGCACTGCATGCGTGGTTAGAGTTACTGCGTTCGCCTAGTGAAGGACCAAGTGCCAGCACCTTATTAGAGTTCTTAAAAAATCCTTTTCTGGATCTGGCCCATCTTCTGAATACCCAAGAGAGTCATTGCGATCTTCTCATTACCGAGTTAGAGAACGCCTTACTGATTAAACAGGCGCGCTCCTCCTGGATCAGTTTCTATCTAGCAATAGAGGCAGGAGCCAGCCCAGAATACGACCCCCGCTTACACACCCTATTGCACGTGATTCGGCAACGGGTTGGGCAATGGCAAAGTAAAGTGATGCAGACCCCGTATTGTGGCGATGCGCTGCTCCAACTTCAGGAGGATCTTTCGGCTTTTGGAATGAAGCAAGGTTTTGAGCAAGATGCTGCTGGTCTGCAATTACTCCAGATGCTGCACATGCTAGGCCTACAACAAAGTAATTTAGCCCCCCTACGCATGCCCTTAAATGAGTGGCTAATCTTATTAAAAACCGTGATGGAGGAAGAGGTGTACCGAGAGCAGGGTGTACCAAGCCCTGCGCGCGTATCGATTCTGCCACTGAGCTCCACGCGTTTGCGCTATTTTGATGCTGTTGTGATGGTGGGTTGTGATGAACGGCAGTTACCAGCATATTCAGAGCCGCCCTTATTTTTCTCCGAATCGCTCTGCCAATTTTTAGGAGGTTCGAGTATTGCTGGGCAATTTCGTCAACAAGCAAGAGATCTCTCGCAACTCATGGCTAGTTATCAGTACATTGATCTTCTCTGGCAAAGTGAGGGCGCCAGTGGCGAACCATTACGTGCATCGCCGTGGATACAGCGGCTCCAAAATCACCTACCAAAACTAGCGACACTTCCAGCAAAGGCGGACCAACGTAGCGGAGTGGCAAGGCCCTCGACGATGGCAAGCGCGCAGCGCTTACCGGGTTTGCCGATGCCAACCCGTATGAGCCCCAGCGCCTACCGGGCTTTACGCTCCTGCCCATATCAATTCTATGTACGTAATTTATTAGGTTTGCGTAAGCGCAAAGGTCTTGACGAAGAACTCGATGCATCTTTACTAGGACAGACCTTGCATCAGATCTTGCGTAACTTTTTTCAGGAACTCAAAAGCACGCAGCTTCGCGAGCCACGTTTACAGGATCCACATTACCGATCAGCATGGATGCAAGAGCATTTGCATCAAGCCTCCGAGCAGGGTTTTCTTAAACTACTCGAGGGGGATAAGCGCATATTGGGTAGCTTGCGGGATTGGCAAAAACAAATCCCGAGCTTTGTTGAATGGCAGCTCGAGCGAGAGAGTCGGGGTTGGCAGTTTCATGACGCAGAGCTGAAAGTTGGCTTTGAGTTTACGTTTACCGATGCGCATCACCAGGAGCATATGGTTCGTATCGAAGGATATACCGATCGCTTAGATGTGCATGCTGCTAATCGGCAGGCAGCAATCCTCGATTACAAACATCAGAGTCCCGATAAGATCAAAAAACGTGCCGACCAATTAATGGACGACCCACAACTACTGCTCTATACCAAAGCTATTTCTGAGGAGCATCGGGGCACAGAGCATCCAGTCGTGGAGGCCGAATGGGTTGCTCTCAAAATGAATCTGAAGAAAAAAGAGTCGAGTGCGCGCTCCCTGATGGTTGATTCCTTAGCAGGGCAGGTCATGGCGCTTGATAAACAGTTGCACCAAGATTTAAGTGCAGTTTGGTCTGGATCCTCGCTGCAAGCCTTTGCCCCAGAGAGCGCATGTCGTTATTGCGAAGCCCGTGGTATCTGCCGCAAAGGAATGTGGTGATGCCTATGCCTAATAAACTCAATATTGCATTGGTCTGCAATCCCAATCGCTCGGTGGTTGTTTCTGCCTGTGCAGGCAGTGGTAAGACCTGGTTATTGGTCGCACGGTTGGTACGCATTCTGTTGACGGGAGAGTCACCCCGTGCGATCTTGGCCCTTACCTTTACCCGCAAAGCTGCTCAAGAGATGCGTGATCGTCTCTACAGCCTTCTGCACGAGTGGACCCAACAAGGTGATCAGGATCTAATCGGTTCATTAGAAGAGCGTGGTCTATCAACCCAGGAGGCCAAACAACAACTGCAACGGGCACGGACCTTGTACGAGCACTTGCTCGCTAATCCGCATGCGGTAGTGATCGATACCTTTCATGGTTGGTTCGGTACTCTCTTAAGCGGCGCACCAGTATCGATGGGAGCGCAGCAAGGATTTAGTCTGCGCGAGGATGCAAAACGATTGCAAGCTGAATGTTTGGAAGATTGGTGGGCATCGCTGCCTAAAGAAATTGAGGCGCATTATGAGGTCTTACTCGAGCACCTCGGCTCACACCAAACCAATCAGTTTTTGTTGGGACCCAGTAGTTTATTGCGACAAAAAGGTGCTTGGGTTTTTTTCGATAAGGAGTGCAAGGCACAAGGAAAGACCCCTCTAGAGGTCCTTAAACACTTCTGCGATGCTCACCAACGACCAAACCCACTGCTTGAAGCCTTAGGTAATAAACATGCACTGCACGAGCTAAAACTGATACTTGATGGTTTACAACACGGCGGTAAGAAGGATCAAAATTTAGTTCCCGATCTTGAGCTCGCAATCGCACATCTCACAAACAATGATCTCGTTAGTGCGATTAGCGCAATTGTTCCGGTGTTTATGACCCAAAATGAGTTACCAAGCTATCGCAAAGATAATGATGGCGTCAGTAAAACAATTTTGGCGTATCTTAAAGCACAGGAGCAAGATGCTGAAGCATTTGTTCAAATACGACAGCATTGGGGTAGGGTGTGCGAGCAACACATCGAGTGGCGAGCTCAACAAGATGCAATTGTTTTAAATCAGGCATGGTTTGCGGTGAGTGCCGCAATCTTTAAACATACTCAGCGAGCAAAAGAGCGCTTACGGGTTCGGGATTTTGATGATCTCGAACTTGGTGTCGCACAAATGATCTCGGATCCACGCATCGCCGCGTACTTACAAGCTCGTTTAGATGCTCGGTATAACCATATCTTGATTGATGAGTTTCAGGATACCAATCCCTTGCAATGGCAAATCCTTAAATCTTGGTTAGAAGCCTATGGCGAGGATGCCGATCGACCTAAGGTATTTATTGTGGGTGATCCAAAGCAATCGATCTATCGCTTTCGTCGTGCTGACCCACGACTCTTTACAGCAGCCACTCATTTTTTACAAAAACACTATGACGCTGCATTGGAAGAACAAAATACCACTCGGCGCAATGCCCCGAAGATTGTGGAGGCGGTTAATGCTATTTTTGCGACCGATTGTATTCCGCCGTCTTATCCATTTAAAGAGCAAGATACTCTTTGGGCCACACCACCATTACCGGAGCCAGCGGTTTATCAAAACGGGGAGGCTTATCGTTTAGATCTCATTCCGTATGAGGAGCCCTCCGACATCCTACGGAGCGGCAATGCACTAGAGGCAGCCTTGGTTGACCCTCACGAGACCCCTGCAAAAAAGCAACGTGCTCAAGAAGGACAAAGGATCGCACGCTTAATACAGCATGTCATGCAAACCCGACGTGTTTTGGATGAAGAGCTAGATACCAAAGAGGCCAAACAAAAGCGCACCCTATGGCGCCTTGCACGCCCTGGAGATTTCTTACTATTAGTGAAGCGTCGTGCTTACTTGCCGGAGTATGAGAAAGCATTACGCGAAGCTGGACTTCTATTTGACAGCCCACGTTTAGGGGGCTTGCTCGAGACCCTTGAGGTCGATGACCTCATTGCGTTGCTGACCATTTTAGTTACTCCCGGTAATGATCTAGCCCTAGCGCAGGTCTTGCGTAGCCCCTTGTTTTCTCTTGATGAAGCGCAAATGCAAACCTTGGCAGAGTTAGTGCAAAGTAATCAGGGTTATCGCAATTGGTGGGAGGCCCTGACCCACGCAGAAGATCATCCCCATCAGGCTCGATTCCACGTAATTACGCAACTACTTCAACAGTGGATTGGTTTAGCGAAACATCTGCCGGTTCATGATCTCCTTGACCATGTGTATTTCTCGGGCGATGTCCGGCTTCAATACGCGAGTCATTGTCATGAGAGTGATCGCGATCAGGTATTAGCCAATCTAGATGCCTTCTTAGAGCTAGCACTTAATCTTGATGGCGGTCGCTACCCCAGCTTAGGACGTTTCATTACTCAACTCAATCGCATGCGTCGTGGCGATGAGGATGAGACCCCAGATGAGGGAGAGATGAGCGCAGATGTTAGCGAGGGCCTAGAAGATCTCGAGTCAGACCACGAGCCCAGTGATGACTTACAAGAGGCTCACGATCAACGCACACAAAGAGTTCGTTTGATGACCATTCATGGTGCAAAGGGATTAGAGGCATCCTTTGTCATATTGCTCGATAGTAATAACACTGCGGTACCGCATTTTAGTCATGGTGTTTTGCTTGATTGGGATCCTGATCAAGCCAGCCCCGGTCATTTATCCATGTTTACTAAGCTTAGTTTAGGTAAAGGCCGAGAGGATCTCAAGCAACAAGAAAAAGAGATTGCACTAAAAGAGAACTGGAACCTACTTTATGTAGCAATCACCAGAGCGAAGCAAGGATTTTGGATGAGCGGTGTAGAGAGCTCCCAAAATCGCGAGGATGCGGGTGTCATGAAAGACAGTTGGTATGCGCGTGCCCGCAGTGCGGAGCTTGCACTCTTTACAGAACTCGATCATCCGGCCAAGACCGTGATGCAATCACCCGCACACATACCAAGTCTTGCCCCAACCCCCGAAACGCAATTTGAGCTTCGTGATCTGGTCTTGAGCTGGAGGGGTACTGAACCTATTCAGGATGAGGAGTCGACCATTAGCCCTGAGCGACAACAGGCTTTGGATGAAGGAGTGTGGTTTCATGGGGTATTACAACGCATCAGCCCACAGCAATATCGACCGGTATCTAAAAACATACCCGAGCCTCATGCGGTGGCGAGTGCATTCATGATCTCGCTTGCAGATGCAGAGAGAGCTCTGCAACGCGCACTCACGGTCTATCAAGATCCTGAACTGCAGATCTATTTTGATCCCACGCAATATCAGGAAGCGTGGAATGAGTTAGACCTGATGACCGTCGATGGAAAAAGTATGCGGATTGACCGTTTGGTGGAGCTGAGTGATTCATTGGTGATTTTGGATTACAAGTTAAGTATTCCAAAACCTAATGACTCCCTGTATCAAAAATACTCAGAGCAGCTCAGCCAATACCGCAATGAGTTACAACGCATCTACCCGCACAAAGTCATTAAGGCAATCTTAATTGATGCCCAAGGACAGAGCTTGCCGCTCATTCACTAAATCTCAATGATCATCTCAATTTCTACACAAGCGCCCAAAGGAATTTGTGCGACCCCAAAGGCGCTACGCGCATGTTTGCCTGCATCACCAAAGATCTCACCAAGCAGTTCAGAACAGCCATTGACCACCAGATGATGTTCTGTGAACTCGGGAGTGGAGTTCACTAGACCCATAAGCTTGACGATTCGCTTAACCCGATCCAAAGACCCCAAATGAGCATTGAGGGTCGAGAGCAGGTCAATCGCAATGCTACGTGCCGCCGTTTTACCGGTTGCTGTATCCATATCAAGACCCAACTTACCAACCCAAGGCTTGTCATCTTGTTTGGCAATATGACCTGATAGAAAGACCTGATTGCCGCTGGTAACTGCCATCACGTAGGCGGCGGCAGGGGTGCCAGGGGTGCTGAGGGTAATTCCGAGTTTGGATAGTTGTTGGGTAATAGCGCTCATCAGGACCTTTCGAATGAGTAGGGATAGTGGTTGTCATTAGAGGACCATCAGTATATGAAATTGGCAAAAATACCTGACAAATTCCCTCTCCGCTATACTTCAGCCTACAAAATATTAACCATATTGCATTACGATTACGCCCATGAACAACGCCATCGTTTTCTCTCTCAGCACAGCATTATTTGCTAGCCTATTTTCTATCAACGCCCACGCTCAAGACGTCAAGGGTAGCACCCAAGCCGGCCAATCTAAGGTATGGATTTGTGTAGGTTGCCATGCCATCCCAGAATACCGGGCGGATTGGCCACAGGTTTACCGAGTGCCCAAATTGGGTGGACAGAACGCTGAATACATTATTGCTTCCTTAAAAGCCTATAAATCTGGGGAGCGTAAGCATCCCACCATGCGCGGGATCGCCGGGAGCTTAAATGATCAAGACATGGCCGATATTGCTGCCTACTATGCTGCGCAGAATGCGAACTCACCCCGTAACCCATTAAAGTAATTGGAATAGAGATCATGCTGAAATCCACTCTTATTCTTGCCTTATTCAGTACTTCCGTTGGCTTTGCCCATGCGGGCGATATTGCCAAAGGCAAAGAACTCGTTGAAAAGAACAATTGCGCTGCTTGCCATGGCGCTGGCCTAAAAGCCCCAGTGGCACCTGCTTACCCTAAGATTGCGGGTCAGTATCAAGACTATCTCTACTTCTCCTTGAAGTCGTATACCGTTAACAATGCCAACGTCGGGAGAAACAACGCAATTATGCAATCGCAAGTTAAGCCCTATAGTGATAAAGACTTACGTGATATGGCAGCATACATTGCCTCCTTACCAGGCGACCTAGTGGTCAAGAAATAAGACCCAGACTTATTATCAGAAAGCCCCGCAAGTTGGGGCTTTTATATTCTGACTTTTATTTAGCAGCCTCTAAGCCTCGGGCTAGATGCGTGCGCATAGCTTGCTCAGCCGCAATGGGGTCACGCTTGAGAAGAGCTTTCAGAATCTCTCGGTGCTCCGACAAGGAAGATTGCAAACGGCCTGTCCGACTTAAGGCGTCCTTGCGTTGTAACTTGAGCACTTTACGAAGATCAGCAATCACATCGGTCAGCCAGGGATTATTGGCAATTGCAATAACGCGCTCATGAAACCGTACATTAACCTCAAAGAACTGTTCGAGATTACGATCAGCCGCCGCTTTCTCTAAGCGCAAGTGCATATCGTCCAACTCATTGAGATCCTTCTCTTGGGCTTTCGTAGCCGCTTCCTTAGCGGCTTGCCCCTCCAATAAAGAGAGGATCGTAAATATCTGCTCGAGATCACCCCGATTTACCTCGGTGACATAAGCGCCCCGGCGTAGCTTCATGGTGATGAGGCCTTCAGCAGCTAAGACCTTAATGGCCTCCCGCAGGGGAGTGCGGCTAATACCAAACTCTTTAGCCAAAGTTTGTTCGTCAATCCAAGTGCCGGGGGCCAGTTCATGAGCAAAGATACGCACCCGCAGCTGGTCTGCGACCTCTTCATAGAGGGGTCTGGATGCGAGGATCTTACTCATTGTTGTTTCTTAAGTTACTGTTTATAAACATTTTTATCTAAAATGATCAATATTCTGAATTCATAATTATGTATCCAATTCTATAGACAAATGGATCAAAGTCAAGCAAAATACTAATATTCCTACCCATTGATGGAAAGTACATGAGTCAGAAAACCCCAAAGACTAAAGCAATCTGGCCAGATGCCCCAGCCCCAAATCAGGAGGCTTGGCAAGAAGCTGCCAGCAAATCAGCCCCAAACGGCAATGTCGATGGCCTCGGCTGGGAGACCCCGGACGGGATCCATTTAAAGGCCTTGTATACCCAAGCCGATTTGGCTGGAGTACCGTATACCAATAGTCTCCCTGGGTTTGAACCTTATCTGCGGGGCCCGCAGGCAACCATGTATTCCGTTCGTCCCTGGACCATTCGTCAATACGCGGGGTTCTCTACCGCAGAAGAGTCCAACCTCTTTTATCGCAAAGCCTTAGAAGGTGGTGGGCAAGGCGTATCAGTAGCATTTGACCTCGCCACACATCGTGGCTACGACTCAGATCATCCTCGGGTTGTGGGTGATGTCGGTAAGGCAGGCGTGGCAATTGATTCAGTAGAAGACATGAAGATATTGTTTGATGGCATTCCACTCGACAAGGTCTCGGTCTCGATGACCATGAATGGTGCTGTTCTTCCCGTTCTTGCTGGTTACATTGTGGCCGGTGAGGAGCAGGGTGTCACGCAAGCCCAATTAAGCGGCACGATTCAGAACGATATTCTGAAAGAGTTCATGGTGCGCAATACCTATATCTACCCACCCGCACCTTCGATGCGGATTGTGGGCGACATTATTGAGTACACCGCCAAGAACATGCCAAAGTTCAACTCGATCTCCATCTCGGGTTATCACATGCAAGAAGCGGGCGCTAATCAAGCACTCGAACTTGCATTCACTCTGGCCGATGGCAAGGAGTATGTGAAGACCGCATTGGCAAAAGGTCTTGATGTGGACGAGTTCGCCGGCCGCCTTTCATTCTTCTTTGCGATTGGCATGAACTTTTATCTCGAGGTAGCCAAATTACGTGCAGCACGGATGTTGTGGTGGCGCATCATGAGCGAGTTCAAACCCAAGAACCCCAAGTCATCGATGCTGCGCACGCATTGCCAAACTTCTGGATGGTCCTTGACCGAGCAAGACCCCTATAACAATATTGTGCGAACCACTGTAGAGGCGATGGCAGCCGTATTTGGTGGAACCCAATCCTTACATACCAACTCCTTTGATGAAGCGATTGCCTTGCCATCGGAGACCTCATCGCGCATTGCCCGAAATACCCAATTAATTTTGCAAGAGGAGACTCACATTACGAGCGTGGTGGATCCTTGGGCGGGTTCTTACATGATGGAGAAATTAACCCAAGAGATGGCCGATGCGGCTTGGGAGATTATTGCCGAGGTCAATGCAATGGGTGGCATGACCAAAGCGGTTGAGAGTGGCTGGGCTAAGTTGAAGATCGAAGCCGCTGCTGCCCAAAAGCAAGCCAAGATTGATTCTGGGACAGATGTCATTGTTGGCGTCAATAAATACAAACTACAGGAAGAGAGTTTGGTGGATGTTTTGGTGATCGACAACGATAAGGTACGCGATAACCAGATCGCTCGCCTGAAATCGATCAAAGCGAAACGTGATCCTAAAAAAGTACAAGAAGCACTCGCTGCACTCTCTCAAGCGGCAGAACAGAACACAGGTAATTTATTAGATCTAGCGATCAAAGCAATCCGTTTACGCGCAACGGTGGGCGAGGTGTCGGATGCTTTGGAAAACGTTTATGGCCGCCACCGTGCCGATACACAAAAGGTGACCGGAGTGTACGCAGCCGCATACGATTCAGCAGAAGGTTGGGAGAAGCTCAAAGGCGAGATCGCCGAGTTTGCAAAACAATATGGGCGGCGCCCTCGAGTGATGATTGCCAAACTAGGCCAAGACGGTCATGACCGTGGTGCAAAAGTAGTAGCAACCGCTTTTGCAGATCTGGGCTTTGATGTCGATATGGGGCCCTTGTTCCAAACACCCGAAGAGTGCGCACGCCAAGCAATTGAGAACGATGTGCATGCACTCGGTATCTCGACCTTGGCGGCTGGACATAAAACACTGGTGCCAGCGATTATTCAGGAGTTACGCAAGCAAGGTGCCGATGACATCATCGTCTTTGTGGGCGGTGTAATACCGCGGCAGGATTATGAGTTCTTGTATGAGTCAGGGGTCAAAGGAATTTATGGACCAGGCACACCCATACCGGCATCCGCTAAAGATGTTTTAGAACAAATCCGAAAGCACCAAACCTAATCTATGCCCGCCGATCAAACCGATGAGCAATTGATTGCTGCCTTATTGGGTAAACCGTGCCCAGCGCAGCGCCGTGCACTTGCTAAAGCGATTACTCTTTTAGAGTCCACCCGCACCGATCATCGTGAGCGTGCCGATGCATTGCTCAATACGATCTTGCCCCACACCGGCAAATCATTTCGTTTGGGGATCTCTGGAGTGCCGGGTGTGGGCAAATCAACTCTGATCGAGAACCTTGGCCTCTACTTAATTAAACAAGGCCATCGGGTAGCAGTGCTAGCAATAGATCCATCCTCGAGTTTGTCGGGCGGATCAATCTTGGGCGATAAGACCCGTATGGAGCTTCTCTCTGTGAACGAGAACGCATTCATTCGTCCTAGCCCTTCATCCGGAACTCTGGGCGGCGTCGCAGAGCGCACGCGCGAGGTGATGCACTTAGCAGAAGCCGCAGGCCATGATGTCGTGATTGTGGAGACCGTAGGAGTTGGCCAAAGCGAGATTGCGGTTGCGGGCATGACCGATTTGTTTATGTTGTTGCAATTACCCAATGCTGGTGATGACCTGCAGGCGATTAAAAAAGGGGTGATGGAGATTGCGGATCTGATCGTGATTAATAAAGCAGATATTGATCCCGACGCCGCAACACGTGCTCAAGCCTTTATTACAAGCTCGCTGCGCTTAATGGGATTTCAGGGAAACCCCGATCATGCCACCCATGTCAAGGAGGAGTGGCACCCCACGGTCTTGCGTATGAGTGCATTGTTAGGGCATGGCATTGAGGAGTTGTGGGGCGAAGTAAAGCGTTTTCAGAACCTGGAGACCGCCAACGGACATTTACAAGAGAGACGCAAGCAACAAGCCAGCTCCTGGATGTGGGAGCGAATTGATAGCGCCTTGAAGAGCCAGTTTAAGAACCATCCGGTAGTCCAACGCTTACTGCCCGACATGAGTACTGCGGTTAATCAAGGCAGCATCGCCCCATCAGTTGCTGCCCGTCGACTAATCGAAGCGATGAAGTTGTAGCGCTACCCAATTCATTACAGGAGTTTGTATGCAAGACATTATTTCTCAACTAGAAGCCAAACGCGAGTTAGCTCGCCTTGGCGGTGGTCAGAAGCGGATTGCTGCGCAGCATGCCAAAGGTAAGTTAACTGCTCGCGAGCGTATTGAGCTCTTACTCGATGAAGACTCTTTTGAAGAATGGGATATGTTTGTTGAGCATCGTTGTAGCGATTTTGGGATGGCCGATCAAACGGTACCAAGCGATGGTGTTGTGACTGGTTACGGAATGATCAACGGCCGTCTGGTCTTTGTGTTTTCACAAGACTTCACGGTCTTAGGTGGCTCGCTCTCGGAAGCCCATGCCGAGAAGATCTGCAAGATCATGGATCAGGCTATGAAGGTGGGTGCACCCGTGATTGGTTTAAATGACTCTGGTGGTGCACGGATCCAGGAGGGAGTTGCATCGCTCGGAGGGTATGCCGAGATCTTTCAGCGCAATGTCTCTGCCTCAGGAGTGATCCCTCAAATATCGCTGATCATGGGACCGTGTGCCGGTGGTGCGGTGTATTCTCCGGCCTTAACGGATTTCATCTTTATGGTGAAAGACACCTCCTATATGTTTGTGACCGGTCCTGAAGTAGTCAAGACCGTAACCCATGAAGATGTGACGGCAGAAGATTTGGGAGGCGCTAATACGCACTCGGCAGTGTCAGGAGTATGTGATCTAGCATTTAATAATGATGTAGAAGCGATCATGATGTTACGTCGTTTCTATAGTTATCTGCCACTCTCTAATAAAGAGAAAGCACCATTCTTGGGGGGGTTAGTGTGGTCAGACGAACCCGATTATTCATTGGACACCTTAGTTCCGAGTAATCCCAATCAGCCCTATGACATGAAAGAATTGATTCATAAGATAGTTGATGATGAGGACTTCTTTGAGTTACAGCCGGACTATGCCAAGAACATCATCATCGGCTTTGCACGCATTGGTGGACAAACCGCTGGCATTGTCGCCAACCAACCGTTAGTCTTAGCTGGTTGCTTGGATATCAAATCATCGATTAAGGCAGCGCGCTTTGTGCGTTTCTGTGATGCCTTCAATATTCCGGTAGTGACCCTTGTGGATGTGCCGGGCTTTATGCCAGGAACTGCGCAAGAGTACGGCGGCATTATTAAGCACGGCGCTAAATTGCTCTATGCCTATGCTGATTGCACTGTACCCAAGGTGACGGTGATTACACGAAAGGCCTATGGTGGTGCCTACGATGTGATGGCTTCTAAGCATTTGCGGGGAGATGTCAATTTTGCCTGGCCTTCTGCAGAGATTGCGGTGATGGGGCCCAAAGGTGCGGTGGAAATTATCTTTCGGGAAGAGAAGGGCGATACAAGCAAAATTACGACCCGCGAGGCGGAGTACAAAGCAAAATTCGCTAATCCCTTTGTGGCAGGACGTCGCGGTTATATCGATGATGTGATCATGCCGCACGAGACCCGCAAGCGCATTGCACGCTCTCTAGCAATGTTGCAAGATAAAGAGCTACAAAATCCACCCCGTAAGCACGGCAATATCCCCCTCTAAATTATGAATCTTGAGAGCATATGATGTTTAAGAAAATACTGATCGCCAATCGAGGCGAGATCGCCTGCCGGGTAATGCTTACAGCAAAACGAATGGGCATTCAGACTGTTGCTGTGTATTCGGAGGCAGATGCAGAGGCGCGCCATGTGCGCATTGCCGATGAAGCTGTGTGTATTGGACCGGCGCCATCGCGCGAGTCCTACTTGCAGATGGATCGCATCATCGCAGCCTGCAAGGAAACAGGTGCTCAAGCTGTTCATCCTGGGTATGGATTTTTATCTGAGAACGAAGAGTTTGCTAGACGAGTTGAAGAGGAAGGCATTATCTTCATTGGCCCCAAGCATCAATCGATTGCTGCGATGGGCGATAAGATCGCTTCTAAGAAACTTGCCTTAGAGGCTAAGGTCAATACCATCCCAGGTCACAACGCAGCGATTGATCAACCTGAGGATGCGGTAAAGATCGCCAAAGGGATTGGGTATCCAGTCATGATTAAGGCATCTGCTGGTGGTGGAGGCAAGGGCTTGCGCGTTGCCTATAACGATCAAGAAACCGCCGAAGGATTTGTGGCCTGTAAGAACGAAGCGCGCAATAGCTTTGGTGACGATCGTGTATTCATTGAGAAATTTGTGGAAGAGCCACGGCATATTGAGATACAAGTTCTGGGCGATGCCCATGGCAATATCGTGTATCTGTGGGAACGCGAGTGTTCGATTCAGCGCCGGCACCAAAAGGTAATTGAGGAAGCGCCCTCACCATTTTTAGATGACGCAACCCGTAAGGCAATGGGAGAACAGGCGGTTGCACTGGCGAAGGCTGTGCATTATCAATCGGCAGGCACCGTTGAGTTTGTAGTGGGTAAAGATAAATCGTTTTACTTCCTTGAGATGAACACACGACTGCAGGTTGAGCACCCAGTGACCGAGTGCATTACTGGATTAGATTTAGTGGAGCAAATGATTCGGGTGGCTGCGGGGGAGAAATTAGCCTTCACCCAAAGTCAAATCCAGCGTAAGGGTTGGGCCATGGAGTGCCGGATTAATGCCGAAGACCCATTGCGTAATTTCTTGCCATCCACAGGACGCTTAGTGAAGTATCAACCTCCTGCACCGCAGAATGGTGTGCGTGTCGACACAGGAGTTTATGAGGGCGGTGAGATCCCCATGTATTACGATTCCATGATTGCAAAATTAATCACGCATGGGGCTAATCGCGAAGAAGCAATGAGTAAAATGCGTAGCGCTCTGAATGAGTTTGTCATACGAGGCATTCATTCGAATGTTCAGTTTCAATCAGCACTCTTACAACACCCTCGATTTATATCGGGCAACTTTAATACAGGATTTATTGCCGAAGAGTTCCCTAAAGGCTTTCAAGCAGACTCTGTGATTCCTGCTGATGCCAATCGTTTGCCTGCTTTAGCAACCTTCGTGCATCGCCGTTACCTCGAGAGAGCAAAATTACTCGAAGGACAACTCCTTGGCCATGAAATGAAACTCACCCAAGAGTTTGTGGTGATGGCTGGTGCCGACTCTTACAGCACAAAGATCGAGCACAAAGATCAGGGCTATCAAATTTCTGTGAAGGCCAATCAGGGTAAGCGCTCTATTAAGGAGTACCTCTTAGAGAGTGATTGGGTACCAGGATCGATTCGCTTGCCCTATCAACTCCAGGGTGGACCGGCGCTCTGCGCCCAAATTGAGCGCCCAAGTTTGGGATATCAAATCATACAAGATGGTGTTGGTTTCTCTTGCATTGTCTTAAGTCCCTTTGGCGCTGAGATGCAAACCCGTATGCCATATAAGGCACCACCGGATACTTCTAAATTATTACTGTCACCCATGCCAGGCCTCCTAAGTAAATTGCATGTTGCCAAAGGTGATAAGGTAAGCGCAGGACAAAAGCTTGCTGTGATCGAGGCCATGAAAATGGAGAACACCTTATCGGCTCTTCAAGACGGTGTTGTAGAGGAGATCTGTGTGTCCGAAGGATCGAGTCTTGCGGTCGATCAAATCATTATGCAATTTGCAAAGTAAACACCATGACACGCCCATTTAAAATACTTGGAGTCCAGCAAATCGCTATTGGCGGTACCAACAAACAAAAACTCAAAACATTGTGGGTCGATTTATTGGGATTTCAGTACAAAGACACCTTCGTCTCGGAGCGCGAGAACGTTGATGAGGATATTTGTGCAATTGGGAAGGGTGTCCATGAGATTGAGGTCGACCTAATGCAACCCCTCGATATCGATAAAAAGCCTGCAGTCCACCAAACTCCCTTAAATCACATCGGCCTCTGGGTCGATGATCTACCCAAGGCTGTTAATTGGCTAACAGAGCAGGGCTTGCGTTTTACACCGGGCGGTATCCGTCTAGGAGCAGGCGGACACAACATCATTTTTGTGCATCCAAAGGGCAATGATGAGTTTCCATTTGGGGGTGAAGGAGTGCTTATCGAGCTTGTTCAAGCACCACCAGAGATCATTACTGCTTTGTCCTAGCAACTATTGGTTGCAGTGCAACATATCGGGCATAATAGAGATTAATTTGTCATTTATTCCTCAGAAACCCATAGGAGAATTCATGTCTGGCGCCCCAACCATCGAGTCCAACGGCATTGAGCTAAAAGCAAAGCTTAATCCGGACTTCGCATCCGTTGTTTCCCCCGAAGCACTGGAGCTTGTTGCAAAACTCCATCGTGCCTTTGAGCCTCGTCGCCAGGAACTTCTAAAAAAACGTGTTGAGTTAGCCAAAAAACTGGATGCTGGCCAGAAACTTGATTTCTTGCCCGAGACCAAATCGATTCGTGATGGAGCTTGGAAGATTGCCCCAGTTCCCAAAGCACTAGAGACCCGCCGAGTTGAGTTAACGGGTCCGGTAGATGCCAAGATGGTGATTAATGCCCTGAACTCAGGTGCCGATTCCTATATGGCTGACTTTGAAGACTCAAACAGCCCGTATTGGGAAAATATTATTCAAGGTCAAGTGAACTTGAAGAAAGCAATTCGTCGGGATATTGAGCTCAATCTCTTTGGTAAAGAATATAAACTGAATGAGAAAACCGCCACTTTAATTGTTCGTCCCCGCGGTTGGCACCTTGATGAGAAGCATGTCTTGGTCGACGGTCAGCGTGTCTCGGGTGGCATCTTTGATTTCGCCATCTTTACCTTTAACAACGGTAAATACCTTGAGACCCGAGGCTTGGGCCCATTTTTCTACTTACCCAAGCTTGAGAGTCATCTAGAGGCTCGATTGTGGAATGACATCTTCACCATGGCCGAGCAAGAACTTGGTATTAAGCACGGCTCGATTAAGGCAACAGTTTTGGTCGAGACCATTAATGCCACCTTTGAGATGGATGAGATTTTGTATGAGCTACGCGATCACAGTGCAGGACTGAATGCTGGGCGCTGGGATTACATTTTCTCGGCAATTAAAAAGTTCAAGCTCGATAAAAATTTCTGCTTAGCCGATCGTGCGAAGGTCACTATGACCTCACCCTTTATGCGGTCCTATGCCTTGTTCTTATTAAAAACCTGCCACCAGCGTGGCGCACCAGCGATGGGCGGTATGAGCGCCTTTATTCCGATCAAGAACGATCCCGAGAAAAACGCAATTGCTCTTGCCGCAGTCTCTACTGATAAACGGCGTGAAGCAACGGATGGCTATGACGGTAGTTGGGTCGCTCACCCAGGTCTGGTTGAGCTTTGCATGGATGAGTTCAAAGCTGTACTTGGCGAAAAGCCAAATCAATTTGATCGCCAACGCGATGATATCCAGGTAACGGCTGCCGATATCCTTAATTTTGCACCCGAAGGCCCCATTACGGAAGCTGGCTTGCGGTACAACATTAATGTGGGCATTCATTACATGGGCGCTTGGTTGGCTGGTAATGGTTGCGTACCGATTCATAATCTAATGGAAGATGCAGCCACTGCAGAGATTAGTCGCTCGCAAGTTTGGCAGTGGATTCGTTCTCCAAAAGGAGTCTTGGAAGATGGACGAAAGATTTCTATTGAACTTGTTCGTCAGATTATTGGTGAAGAGCTCACCAAAGTGAAGGACTCTGGTGCGGTTGGTCAATTTGATCGCGCTGCGAAGATCTTTGATGATCTGGTCGCCAATGATCAGTTTGCGGAGTTCCTGACCCTGCCATTGTATGAAGAGTTTTAACGACTAGAGCATCATGTTCTAGTTCTGCTCGCATGCGCATACTGGCCATCGACACTTCGACCTCGTGGTGTTCGGTGGCCTTGTCATTTGATGGGCAGATTCAGCATCGCCACGAACTTTTTGGCGCAAGAGCAAGTCAACACCTTTTACCCTGGATTAATGAACTACTTGATTCAGTTGGCGCTCAACACCACGATCTGGATGCCATTGCCGTGGGTATTGGCCCTGGCGCATTTACAGGAGTGCGATTATCGGTCGCTATAGTGCAGGGTTTGTCAGTCGGTGCTAATCGACCAGTAATACCCGTCGCCAGCCTCGATGCTATGGCTATGCAAGTGGTCCAGAGTCAAGCATTTCAGGCAAGTGCGCCAGCAGCCGATACTCAGTTCTTAATTGCCTTGGATGCCCGTATGGGAGAGGTGTATTGGGCACGCTATCAAGTTAATCCCATGTTTAATCAGTCGCCCAAGCGCATTGGAGAAATTACCTTAAGCAGCCCAAAGAGTATTAACGTTGATGATTTAGCATACGCCGCTGGGAATGCATTCCAGGAGTATCCTAAGATCCTTGAGTCATCACCATTAAAGGATCGTATGGATGCTCAACTAGTACCCAATGCCCTCGGGATCTTGCAATGGGCTCAACCCTTACTAAATACCCAACAGATGATTGCAGTCGAGCAATTAGAGCCTTTGTATATTCGGAACAAAGTAGCCTTGACCACTCAAGAACGTCATGCTGCTGCACACAGTACCCAAACCGGTCATTCTGTTGGCTGAGTTAGTACTGGAGCTAATGAGCGAAGCGGACCTCGATGAGGTTCTGCTCATGGAGTATGCATCGCATGCTCATCCATGGACCCGCGGTAATTTTTTGGACTCCATCGCAGCGGGACACTGGGCCTATTGCATGCGCGAGGCCAATGAAGAGTCAAAGAGAATTTGGGCCTATTGCATCCTTCTTCCTGCACCCGATGATTTACACCTACTCAACATTACGGTTAATCCAAGTATGCGGCGCCAAGGACTAGCGCTGCGTTTAATGCAAGCGATTGAGTCAATCGCCAGTAATTTACAAATCCCACGCATTCTCTTGGAGGTGCGCCCCAGCAATCTTGCGGCAAACGCTCTCTATACCAAGATGGGCTTTACCGAACTATCGATCCGTAAAGCCTACTATCCCTTAGAATCCTCCACGGGTCAGCGTGAAGATGCGCTGGTAATGAGTAAACCACTAAACCAATCCGCCAATCTCCATGAGCAATGAACAAGCCTCAATCTATCTAAAAGAAATGGGTATTAGCCAATGGTCCTTGCGCAATACAGGCCCTAGTTTTACTCCACAGGCGCCAACTGACACCTCCGAAAGCCAAGTCCAGGACACTCAAACTCCAGCCCAAGCCAAGACTAATTTGGCACCCAAAGTATATTGGCTCTTTTACGGCAAAGCACTAAGCGGTGATACAGAGCTGTTGTTTCAGAACATCATTCGTGCGCTTGGTCTAGTGCAGGGCGAGTGGGAGTGGCGTGAGCCCAGTAATACCAAAGCACCTGACACACCATTGCCCTGTATTGCGTTTGCCTTCGGGGCTGATGCTGCACAATTACTCAGTGGTGAACGTGAGCCTCTTGAGAACCTACGGGATGTTGTTCTAGAACTCGGTGGACTGGATATACCTCTGGTTGCTAGCTTTGATCTTAGCCATTTATTGCAAAAGCCCAACGATAAAGCCTTAGCTTGGCAAGACCTTTTACTAGCTCGCTCCGTACTGCAGTCACTCTAAGCTTAGTGCTTGGCCTCACCAATTAAATGAAGTGAGTCATATTCAGCTTGATTGGCTTGGTGTTTCTTAATCACGAGCCACATGGTGACCGCAACCGTGAGACCAAAGCCCGTAATCACAATGGGTACTGGCACATCAAGCCAAATCAATAAGGCATAGAGCATCAACATCATCAGAACGGAGAGATTCTCATTAAAGTTCTGAACCGCAATCGAATGTCCTGCGGACAATAGCACGTGGCCACGGTGCTGTAAGAGAGCGTTCATGGGTACCACAAAATAACCTGCCAACCAACCTACCGCAATGAGTAATAAATAGGCTGGTAAGAGATTAAAGTTGACCACAAAACCTCCCACCGTAAACAATGCAAAGGAGGGGAGGTATTCAATATGGTAGATGGCCATGATGCAAACCAATAAACCCATGACCACGCCATAGGGTAAGACCTTCAGGGCAGACTTCAATGGAATACGCGAAGCAGCCCAAACCGCACCGCCAGCAACACCAATAGCCGAAACCGCTTGCAAGATGGCACCTTGCGAAAGGTTCATGTTAAGAGCAGTTTCTGCCCACTTAAGCACAATGAACTGCAGGGTTGCACCAGCACCCCAGAACAAGGTGGTGACCGCTAAGGAGATCTGTCCTAAGCGGTCGCGCCAGAGGATATGGAAACCCACAAAAAAATCTTTTGTTAACTGTACGGGATTAATCTTTTGCTCTGGATAGCGCGCGCCTGTATCAGGGATACGGAGATTAAAGAGTGCCGCAACCAGATAGATGAACATGATGATTGAGATGGCGGACTCTGCAGGACTATCCACCCCAGTAGTGACCACCGGAAAATCGAAGCTCATCAAACTATTGGAGATTGTGGTGCTAATCAAGACCCCACCTAAAACGGTGCCCGCAATAATGGAGCCTACCGTTAATCCCTCAATCCAGCCATTTGCGGCGACTAGTTTTTCAGGGGGGAGGAGTTCGGTGAGGATGCCATATTTGGCCGGTGAGTATGCTGCGGCCCCTAAACCAACGATGGCATAGGACAGCAAGGGGTGCGCCCCAAATAACATCGCAGCACATCCGATAATCTTGATGGTATTGGTGACAAACATCACTTGACCCTTGGGGCGAGAGTCAGCGAAGGCAGCCACAAAAGCGGCTAAAAGAACATACGATAAAACGAAGAACAGTTTAAGCAGTGGGGTCATCCACGCAGGGGCGGCAAGCTGGGCTAATAGGGCAATAGCCGCGATTAGCAGAGCATTGTCAGCAAGCGACGAAAAAAATTGCGCCGCCATAATAGTGTAAAAACCAGGTTTCATTCGTACAATTGCTTCATTTACTAGATTAGAGCATGAAAGGGGAGTCTTCTGGAACGCCCGATTCTCGCATCGATTGATACAGGTGCATTAAGCCACAACTTGGCAAGAGTCCGTGAGTTAGTCGGTAATTCTCGGGTATGGTCTGTGGTTAAAGCGCGTGCTTATGGGCATAGCCTGAGGGCTGCATTGGCAGGCCTAGGCCAAACGGATGGATTTGCACTCCTTGATTTAGACGACGCTCGATGGCTAAGAGCCCAAGGTTGGGATAAGCGTATTTTGCTACTCGAAGGCTTATTTAATGAGGCAGACCTTGGTGCAGTGATTGAGCTTCGCTGCGATCTAGTGGTTCATTGTGATGAGCAAGTTAGTTGGCTAGAGAAACAAAGCAGTCCCATCACTGTCTTTCTTAAACTCAACTCTGGAATGAACCGTTTAGGGTTCACCCCCGACGCCTACCGCCTGGCCTATCACCGTTTGTATGCACAGGGTCACCATGTTCAGCATATGACCCATTTTGCGAATGCCGATTGCATCGATCGTGAGCCTTCCGTTGGTGCACAAATGGAATGCTTTACCAAAACTATTGAAGGCCTAAAGGGTGAGACCTCTCTAGCAAATTCAGCGGCAATCCTTTGGCATCGAAATGCTTTAGGAGACTGGGTAAGACCCGGCATTATGTTGCATGGCATCTCACCAACTGGTATGTATCAGGACATTGAACATGCCCATCTAAAAACGGTGATGAGCCTCTCGAGCAAGATCATTTCTATTCAGGAACTTCAAGCGGGCGATGCAGTGGGGTATGGAGCGCGCTATGTGGCCAAACAGGCAATGCGTGTTGGCGTAATTGCATGTGGCTATGCCGATGGCTACCCTAGGCACGCCAAAGACGGCACACCCGTCTGGGTCTATGGACCCCAGGATAAAACTCAAGGAGCGATCTGTCCCATTGCTGGACAGGTATCGATGGATATGCTCACCATCGATTTGAGTCATGCACCATGGGCAAGAGTTGGAACATCGGTTGAGCTGTGGGGTAAAAATCTACCGGTCGATAATGTCGCCAATCATGCACAAACGATTGGATATGAGCTGGTTTGCGCGATTGCGCCGCGCGTACCCGTTGAAATTATTTAGTGATCCAGAACTGCCACCACTTACGTTCTTTCTGAACGCGTACCCCAGTCTTAAAGATCTGGCTATCAGGAAAATTGAGTTTAAAGACACGCATTGCGTCCGAGCTCAGATCGTTCATGCCTAGCGCTTGATACGACTGAACTAATATATATAGCGCTTCCTCAACTGCTGGGGCACGATCGTAATCTCGGATTACCAGTTGAGCCCGATTGGCAGACGCTAAATACGCACCGCGTTCAAAGTAATAGCGTGCCACAATCACATCTGCTTCAGCCAAGGAGTTGACGATATAGCGCATCCGATCAATTGCGTCTGGAGCATATTTACTGTTTGGAAAGCGCTCTGAAACGACCTTGAAGGACTCAAAGGCTTCCTTTGCAGCCTTAGGGTCGCGCTCACTTAAATCTTGACCAGTGAGCTTGCCCATAAAACCGAGATCATCATTAAAGGTAATTAAGCCCTTAAGGTAATAGGCGTAATCGAGATTTGGGTTGCCTTGATGTAACTTAATAAAGCGATCAATTTGTACCAAGGCTTGTGCTGGTTCTTGTGCTTTCCAAAAACAGTAGGCCGAGTTAATTTGTGCTTGTTGCGAGTAGGGGCCAAAAGGGAAGCGCGCTTCAAGCTTCTCAAAGTATTGGCCGCATTTATCAAAGTCACCCCCAGACATCTTGTCCTTGGCTTCGGTAAAGAGCTTAGCCTCAGACCATGCCACGGTTTCATCAGTATTGGTATTTGCACAAGCGCCTAAGAGGGCAGTGGCACAAATGAGGAGAGCAAGCTGGACAAGCCTTACACTAGCAAGATGGCGCCCCACGGTGGGTAAGTTCAACACATTAAGGTCCTTCAAGCGTGGCATTGCCGCAAACTCCTAATCCGAATCCCTCTGATTATATCGATGATGAGGATTTCATTGCTCTAGAGATTCCAGACCATATGGCCGGTGAGCGTTTGGACAAGGCATTGGCCCATTTTTTAAGTGACTATTCTCGCAATCGCCTGCAAGCGTGGGCGAGCCAAGGCGCCGTATTGGTCGATGGCAAAGTCGTGAAGGCGCGACAGATCCTACGGGGCGGGGAGCAAATTCGGGTATTTCCCCAAGAGATGCCAGAGCAGCATGCCTTTTTACCCGAGAACATTCCCTTGGATTGCATCTTTGCAGACGACACGATTTTGATCTTTAATAAAGCTACTGGCATGGTGATGCACCCAGCAGCTGGCAACTGGAGTGGGACCGTGCTGAACGGCCTGCTCTTTCATTACCCTGAGTTACAAGATCTGCCGCGCGCGGGCATTGTGCACCGACTTGATAAGGATACTTCTGGATTATTTGTGGTGGCTCGCACTGCGCTTGCACAAACCGCCATCGTGCGTTTATTGCAAGACCATTTGGTTGAGCGCCGCTACTTAGCATGGGTCTGGGGAGATACTCCCTTACGGGGTACGATTGATGCTGCTGTCGGTCGTGATCCACGCGATCGACTCAAGATGGCGGTGGTAAGCGCTAGTCAACAAGGTGCAAAGTCTGCTGTGACCCATTACAAACGTCTGGCACTAGGATCGCTCGGCAATGCCAAGGTCTCGCTCTTAGAGTGCCGCCTAGAAACTGGTCGTACTCATCAAATCCGAGTGCATCTGGAGTCACTTGGATATCCTCTCTTGGGTGATCCGATTTATCGTAAAAAAATACCGGCAGCAGCCAAAGAGCTGAGCTTACAACGGCAAGCATTACATGCCTTTGCACTGCAGTTCATGCATCCCAAAACCCAAACACCAATGAACTGGTTCGCTCCTATTCCCCATGATTTATTGACTCTCAATACGACCGTGCATTTGAGCGAAGCGGTTTTGCCTCAGGCACACTCTCTTCAGGCATCCTCGGAAGATTAAATGAGTGCTCTAGAACTCATTCGGCCAAACTGGCCAGCCCCAGAGAATATCCACGCGTTTACAACGACACGAACGGGTGGATTTAGTAAGTCCCCATTCGATTTATTAAATCTCGGTGCCTACGCTGGCGATGAATTGAGTTCAGTGACACAAAACCGTCAGGTATTGGATGCGCTACTGCCACAAAGTCCCTATTGGATTAAACAAGTACATGGCACTCGGGTACTCACGGTGCAGGGAAGCAATCCAGGTATTCATGAGAACGTGGTCGAGGCAGATGCCTCGTTTACCCAAACACCGCATACGGTATTAAGTATTTTGTCCGCGGACTGTATGTCAGTCTTGTTTACCAATCAAGCAGGAACTGCGATTGCTGCCGCCCATGCTGGCTGGCGGGGATTATGTAAAGGCGTCCTTGAGAACACCGTGACCTTATTTTTACAAGAGCAGGCCGAGGTGGCTAATCAACTTATCGCTTGGATCGGCCCGAGCATTTCTGCACCACACTATGAGGTGGGTAGCGAAGTGCGCGATGCCTTCTTAAGAGAGGCTGAGCAACGAGGTCATGCGCTTAGTGAGTCTTGCTTTGAGAAAAGCGTGAATGCCCAGCATTACATGGCCGATTTACCCAGAATTGCTAAGGAACGCCTCAATGCCATGGGTGTAGAAGCGGTCTACGGCGGGGATCTTTGCACGTATAGCAACCCAGAACGGTTTTATTCCTATCGTCGCCAAAACCCCACCGGGCGATTTGCTAGTCTGATCTGGTTTAATCCAAGGCCTTAAAATGGAGGGACTCAGTGGCATATTGGCTTTTAACCGCTTGTAGGCTAGGGTTAGTGCTTATAACCCTAGAGCAATAATCATCTGAGAATAGGGTTGTACTGTTTAGTTTGTTTTACATATTGAGACCGCATGAATGATGAACATGGGTAATTCTCCAACACTGGCGCCGCAATATATGGCAATGATTCCTCCTGAGAAACTCTCGGAGATTCAAAAAAAGTATTTTGATGATCTGGGTAAATTGGGAAAAGATGCAGACGCCATCGAGATAAAAGATCGACGCTTTCAAGGTAAGGCTTGGCTAAATCCATGGAGCAAAGCGCTGGTCTCCACCTATCTACTCAACTCACGCTATCTCAATGATCTGGTGCATGCCGTAGAAACGGATCCCAAGACCCTACAGCGGATTGAGTTTGCGACCCAGCAAATGATTGATGCTTTATCACCGGCTAATTTCTTTGCCACCAATCCAGAGGCATTGGAGACCATCTTGCAAACGCAAGGGCAGTCTATCCAAAAAGGGATTATTAATTTACTGGGCGACTTGGGCAAAGGAAAAGTTAGTCAGACCGACGAAAGTGGCTTTGAGGTTGGCAAGAATTTGGCACAAACTGAAGGTGCTGTGGTGTTTCGGAACAAACTCTTTGAGTTGATTCAGTACAAACCACTGACCGAGCAGGTCTACGAGCGCCCATTCTTAATGGTGCCGCCTTGTATTAATAAGTATTACATCTTGGATCTGCAACCCGATAACTCCGTCGTGCGTTATATGGTGAATCAAGGCCACACTGTGTTCTTAGTTTCCTGGAAAAATGCGGATGCCAGTATGGATCGGATTACTTGGGACGATTATGTTGGCCAAGGAGTCTTAGAAGCAATTCGGGTGACCCAAGAAATTAGTCATCAGGACAAAATCAATATCTTAGGCTTTTGTGTCGGTGGCACTTTAGTAAGTTCATCGCTCGCAGTCTTGGCAGCACGCAAGCAAGAAGCAATCGCCAGCCTTACCTTGCTCACCACCTTATTGGATTTTACGGACACCGGCATTCTTGATGTCTTCATCGATGAGTCTTTGGTCAAACTGCGTGAGAAAACCATCGGCGGATCAGAGGGTCGTTATGGACTACTCTCAGGACTCGAGCTGGGGAATACCTTCTCATTCTTGCGACCCAATGAACTGGTATGGAACTACGTGGTGGATAACTATTTAAAGGGAAACTCACCGCCTCCTTTTGATCTGCTCTACTGGAATGGGGATTCCACAAACTTACCAGGCCCGATGTATTGCTGGTACTTACGCCATACTTATTTGCAAAATGATTTAGCCAAGCCAGGTGAACTGAAGGTCTGCGGCGAGTCGATTGATCTTGGAAAAATTACGTGTCCAACGTATGTATATGCCTCGCGCGAGGACCATATCGTGCCGTGGCATTCGGCTTATCAGAGCACGCAAATTTTGAAAGGACCCATCCGTTTTGTATTGGGTGCCTCGGGCCATATAGCAGGCGTGATTAATCCGCCTCATAAGAAAAAACGTAATTACTGGACCAATAGCCAATTACCCAAAAAGCCCGAGCAATGGTTAAAGGGTGCCGAGGAGATTGCAGGTAGTTGGTGGCCCGATTACACCGAATGGTTAGCGCAGCATGGTGGCAAGAAAGTAGCTGCCCCAAGCGAATATGGCGGTGGGAAATATAAAAAATTAGTTGCCGCGCCTGGCACCTACGTCAAAGAGAAGGCGCAAAAGGTTTAAGTGGTTGATCGATCACACCAATAACAAGGAGAAAAAAATGGCTCAACGAATTGCATATGTAACCGGTGGTATGGGTGGTATTGGTACCTCGATCTGCCAGCGTTTATCCAAAGGTGGATTTAAGGTGATCGCAGGATGTGGACCAAACTCACCACGCAAGGACCGTTGGATCGGTGAGCAAAAGGCGCTGGGTTACGAGTTCATTGCATCAGAGGGCAATGTATCTGATTGGGAGAGCACCAAAACCGCATTTGAGAAGGTAAGGGCTGAAGTGGGTCGTGTTGATGTGCTGGTTAATAATGCTGGCATCACCCGAGACAGTGTATTTCGGAAGATGACCCCTGAAGATTGGAAGGCAGTGATTGATACCAATCTGAACTCGCTCTTTAATGTTACCAAGCAAGTCATCGATGGCATGATCGATAACGGCTGGGGCCGCATTATTAATATCTCATCCGTAAACGGTCAAAAAGGCCAGTTTGGACAAACCAACTATTCCACGGCGAAGGCAGGTTTACATGGCTTCACAATGGCACTATCACAAGAGGTTGCTAGTAAGGGTGTGACCGTTAATACTGTTTCCCCAGGCTATATTGCAACCGATATGGTCAAAGCCATCCGTGAAGACGTGCTGGAAAAGATCATTGGTACTATCCCAGTCAAGCGCTTGGGAACCCCAGACGAGATTGCCTCCATCTGTGCCTGGATTGCCTCAGATGATGGTGCGTTCTCGACCGGTGCAGACTTCTCTCTCAACGGCGGTATCCATACAGGCTAAACTAGGGTAAATTCTGCATTGCAACATATAGCAAGGGAAGAACCATGTCATCACGAACTAAGAAGGCCGGCGAAGAGCGGTTGATCAAAAAGTACCCGAACCGGCGTCTGTATGACACCCAGACGAGTGCTTATGTCACCTTATCCGACATCAAAGAGCTAGTTATGGCTGTTGAGGCCTTCAAGGTGGTCGATGCTAAAACGGACGAGGACCTAACCCGCAGCATCCTCTTGCAAATTATTTTGGAAGAAGAAGCTTGTGGTATGCCGGTGTTCTCGACCCAGATGTTGCAACAGGTCATTCGTTTCTATGGCCACTCGATGCAAGGGCTCATGGGTAATCATCTCGAGCGCACCATGCAGTCGTTCATGGATATGCACCAAAAGCTAAACGATCAGAGTAAAACGATGAGTGGTGGCGGCACCGAAGCGTGGACCCAAATGATGAACTTGCAAAATCCGTTTATGCAAAATCTGATGTCCAGCTACATGGATCAGAGCAAGGATCTCTTTCTGAAAATGCAAGAGCAGATGCAAGGATCAAACACTTTATTTAATGGATTTCCGTTTAATCCAAAAACACAGAACTCCGATAAGAGTTCTTAAAGCAAACCCATTGCATCCCTGCATGGGTAATATTTCATTTTTCATGAACAGATAAGGTATTTGGCGTGGTTGCAAAAGTAGGATTTGTCTCATTGGGTTGCCCGAAAGCCTTAGTGGATTCTGAGTTGATCTTGACCCAGTTGAGTGCCGAAGGCTACGAGACCGCAAAAGAGTATGCAGGCGCTGATCTCGTGATTGTGAACACCTGTGGCTTTATCGACTCTGCTGTGGAAGAGAGCCTCGCAGCGATTGGTGAGGCACTAGCAGAGAACGGTAAGGTAATTGTGACCGGATGCCTGGGTGCCAAAAAAAATGCCGATGGTAGTGACCTAATTAAAAGTGTTCATCCCAAAGTCTTAGCCGTTACAGGTCCGCACGCTACCGCAGAGGTTTTGCAAGCAGTCCATGCGCATTTACCAAAGCCTCATGATCCGTTTTTGGATCTGGTCCCGCCAGCCGGAATCAAATTAACTCCCAAACATTACGCCTATCTCAAAATCTCAGAAGGGTGTAATCATCGCTGTAGTTTTTGCATCATCCCAAGCATGCGGGGCGATCTAGTGTCTCGCCCGATTGGTGATGTTCTCAAGGAAGCTAAACAACTGTTTGAGTCCGGCGTAAAAGAGTTACTGGTGGTCTCGCAAGATACAAGCGCCTATGGCGTTGATATTCAGTACCGAACTGGTTTTTGGGATGGCAAACCTGTAAAGACCCGTTTGTATGATTTAGCTCTAGCCCTGCATCAATTAGCCAAAGAATACGAAGCGTGGGTGCGTCTGCATTATGTGTACCCCTATCCACACGTTGATCAAATTCTGCCGATCATGGCGGAGTTCAAAGAGCATGGTTATGGTTTATTGCCGTATCTCGATATACCCATGCAGCATGCGCATCCCGATGTGCTCAAGCGTATGAAAAGACCAGCTAGCGGCGAAAAGAACCTAGACCGTATTGAGCAGTGGCGTGCGGTCTGCCCCGATCTTGTGATCCGCAGTACATTCATTGCCGGATTTCCTGGGGAGACCGAGGAGGAGTTCCAGTACCTCTTGGACTTTATGCACGAAGCGAACATTGATCGCGCGGGTTGCTTTGCTTACTCACCTGTGGAAGGCGCAAGCGCTAATCAACTGGAGAACCCTGTGCCACAAACCCTTAGAGAGGAGCGCCAAGCGCGCTTTATGGAGGTCGCTGAGACCATTTCGACCAAGCGTATCCAGCGATTCGTAGACCAACGGATTCGGGTATTGGTTGATCGTTTAGACAATCAAGGTGGGATTGGGCGAAGTGCCGGGGATGCCCCCGAAATTGACGGCTTAGTTCGTATACTCCTTCCCAGCAAGCCTTCTAAGCGTTATCGGGTAGGGGAGTTTATTAAGGCGACCGTGATCCAGACGCAAGGGCATGATCTGATTGTGCAAGTGTAGATAATGATATAAAACTGGCTAATATATAAGAGAGGAATGATGATGAGTAGAGACGTTGTAGTTCTAAGTGCAGCCCGTTCTGCGATTGGTGGATACGGTGGCAGTCTAAGTAGTGTTGAGCCCTGCGAACTCGCTGGCACGGTCATGAAAGAAGCGGTCGCCCGATCTGGTGCTGACCCTGCCAAAATTAATTACGTAACCGTTGGTAATACGATGCCGACGGATAACCGCTATGCCTACGTGGCACGGGTTGCTTCCATTCAAGCGGGACTACCGATGGACTCAGTAGCGATGGCAGTCAATCGTTTATGTAGCTCTGGCCTCCAAGCGATTGTGACCACTGCCCAAGGCATCATGCTCAATGACTATGACTATGGTGTTGGTGGCGGTGTAGAAGTGATGTCACGCGCTATGTATGGTGCTACTGCAATGCGCACTGGCGCACGCATGGGCGATACCAAGATGATTGACCTCATGGTCTCGGTTCTCACCGATCCATTTGGTGTGGGCCATATGGGTATCACCGCGGAGAACTTAGCCGAGAAGTGGAAGATTACGCGTGAAGATCAAGATGCGTTTGCAGTCGAGTCGCATCGTCGTGCTGCTGTTGCGATTAAAGAAGGTCGCTTTAAATCACAGATTGTGCCAATTACCATTAAGACCCGCAAAGGCGATGTGGTATTTGATACCGATGAGCATTGCAAGCCCGATACCACCATGGAGACCCTGGCCAAGATGAAGCCAGCGTTTAAGAAAGAGGGCGGTACCGTAACGGCTGGTAATGCATCGGGTGTGAACGATGGCGCGGCATTTATGGTGCTCGCCGCTGCCGATGTCGCTGCCAAGGCTGGTCAAAAACCAATTGCACGCTTGGTCTCGTATGCAGTAGCTGGTGTACCTAATCACATTATGGGTGAAGGTCCAATTCCAGCGACCAAGATTGCATTGCAACGCGCTGGTTTAACCCTCGACAAGATGGATGTGATTGAGTCCAATGAAGCGTTTGCTGCTCAGGCAATTGCCGTTACAAAGGGTTTGGGGCTTGATCCTGCCAAGACCAATGTGAACGGTGGTGCAGTAGCGCTGGGTCACCCCGTGGGTTGTACTGGAGCAGCGATTGCCACCAAAGCGATTCATGAACTGCATCGTACCAATGGGAAGTATTGCTTGGTTACCATGTGTATTGGTGGTGGACAGGGAATTGCTGCGATCTTTGAAAGACTTTAAGCAATCCTAGAGTAATTGCAAAACCGCATCTAAGCCGACGAAGTCAAGTGCAACGTCGGCTTTTTCTTTAACCACAGGCTTAGCCCGATACGCCACACTCAGACCGCAGTCTGCCATCATCAGCAAATCATTGGCGCCATCGCCCATCACCAGCGCATTCTTTTTGGAAAGACGAAGAGCACTACAAGCAGAAATAACATAGCGGTTCTTTACACCGCCATCCACAATCTCACCCAAGACTCGGCCGGTGAGCATTCCATCGACGATCTCTAGTTCATTGGAGTGAGCCTCGCTCAAATGTAAGCGTTCTTGCATACGAGTGGTAAAGAAAGTAAATCCGCCAGACACTAAAAGAGTGTGCATATTCCGCTCATGCGCTCCTGCAATTAAGAACTCAGCACCAGAATTGAGTTGCAAGCGCTCTTTATAGACCGAATGCAAAACGCTTTGAGGAACGCCTGCCAAGAGCGCAACGCGTCTTGAGAGACTCTCCGAGAAATTAATTATCTCTCCCCGCATGGTGGCAGCCGTAATTTCTGCGACTGCTACTTTCTTACCCACAAAGTCGGCAATCTCATCAATGCATTCAATATTAATAAGCGTGGAGTCCATATCCATAGCCAGCACCTGAAGCGCATCTGCTGAAAAATTGGGTGGTAGGATGGCGAGGTCATGCGAGCGCACGGCACAAAACTGACGTAGGCCATTGCGCTCGAATAACTCAAGCTCTCGTCCAAGCAAAAACCGTTGCCCTACACGGGTGTACTCAATTCCTAATTTCACCAAAGCTTTCTCAAGACCGATGAAGACCTCCGGTACTACGGATCCCTCCGCTAGAACCTGAAGCGCTGGGAATGGGTGGGAAATAGACTGTGTCATATCTTGCATTATGCAGAGAGAGCGGGAGTTGGCAATGCGTGGGCACCAGCGATTAAAGCACTGCTGAGTAATTTCATTAGTTGCCGAATCGCTTCAATGCGCTGCTCTAGTTTCTCAAAAGAAGAGTCCTTGGGAGGCAGGTATTTAATCCGATCTTGACCGTTTAGATGAATGGCGGGGTTGGATTGCACAATCCGAATAATCTTGACCGGATCGAGTGGTGGCTGGGGTATAAATTGCACCTGAATGGCTGTAGTGCTCGCATCAATTTTCTTGATCCCCAATAAACTCATTTCTAATCGTAAACGATGGGTCTCATAAAAGGCTTTAGCAGCATCGGGTAGATTGCCAAAACGATCAATCAATTCCTCTCGCAAGGAACTCAAGTCTGTAAAGTCTTCACAACTCGCGAAGCGCTTGTAAAGCGAGAGTCGTTCGTGCACATCGGGGCAGTAATCGGCAGGCAGTAAAGCGGGGGCTCCTAAGCTCACATCGGTCATGACCTGCATGGGTGCTAACAGATCAGGCTCTTTACCACTGCGCAAGGATTTAACAGCGCGATTAAGCATCTCGGTATACAACTGAAAGCCAATCTCATGGATCTCACCCGATTGCTTATCACCCAAGACCTCACCAGCGCCCCGGATCTCAAGATCGTGCATAGCCAGATAAAAACCAGAACCTAATTCTTCCATGGCCTGAATCGCATCGAGTCGCAATTGCGCTTGCTTGCTGAGTGCTTCAGGATCGGGGACCAAGAGATAAGCATAGGCTTGGTGGTGTGAGCGCCCCACACGACCACGTAATTGATGTAATTGGGCTAAACCAAATTTATCTGCCCGATGCATGATGATGGTATTGGCCGTGGGCACATCAATACCAGTTTCAATAATGGTGGTGCATAACAATAAATTACTGCGTTGGGTTACAAAATCACGCATGACCGATTCCAGTTCACGCTCATTCATTTGCCCATGCGCTACTGCAATGCGTGCCTCGGGCAATAAAGTTTGCAGAGCTTGCTTGCGATTCTGGATGGTCTCCACTTCATTGTGTAAGAAATACACCTGACCACCGCGTTTAATCTCCCGCAAAACCGCTTCCCGAATGACGTCATCGCCTTCACGACGCACAAAGGTCTTAATCGCTAAGCGTTTCTGAGGGGCAGTTGCAATCACCGAGAACTCACGCAAACCCTCGAGTGCCATCCCCAATGTTCTTGGGATTGGTGTGGCGGTGAGGGTCAAGATATCGACCTCAGCCCGCATGGCCTTCAGTGCATCTTTCTGGCGCACCCCAAAGCGATGTTCCTCATCCACGATTACCAAACCCAAGCGCTCAAACTTTGTTTCTTTCGATAAGAGCTTATGTGTACCAATCACAATGTCGGCCTCGCCCGAGGCGATGGAGGTAAGTGCAGTATTAATCTCTTTGGTGGTCTTAAAGCGTGAGAGCTCCACAATCCGCACAGGCCAAGCCGCAAAGCGGTCTTTCCAGGTGGCGGCGTGCTGCTCCGCAAGTAATGTCGTAGGTGCCAAGATCGCTACTTGCTTACCACCCATCACTGCTACAAAACTAGCACGCAGGGCAACCTCGGTCTTACCAAAACCGACATCACCACAGACCAATCGATCCATGGGATTGCCGCTGGTCATATCACCAATCACAGCAGCAATAGCATTGGCTTGATCGGGGGTTTCTTCAAACCCAAAGCTCTCGGCAAAGGCAGCGTAATCGTGGGCGGAGAACTCAAAGGCATGCCCCTTACGTATTGCACGAGCGGCATAGAGATTGAGAAGCTCTGCAGCGGTATCGCGGATTTGCTGAGCCGCCTTACGTTTGGCTTTATCCCATTGCCCTGAACCCAGTTGATGCAGGGGTGCCGAATCAGGATCGGCACCCGCATAGCGGGTTACTTGATGCAGTTGTTGCACAGGTACATACAAAGTTGCAGCTTGGGCGTAGACCAAATGTAAGAACTCTTCAAAGGCCGGGGCTTCTTTAGGAGGAGCCATATTCAGTAAGACCAAACCTTGATAACGACCAATGCCATGTTCTACATGAACCACCGGATCGCCGACCTTAAGTTCCGATAGATCTTTAAAGAGCATATCGGGATCGGTGTTGCTCGTTTCTTTCCCTCGACGCTGCCGTGCTGTTTGGGTAAAGAGCTCGGATTCAGTAAGGACCAGGATGCCGTGTGCATGCCAAGCAAAACCATTAAACAGTGGTGAGATGCAAATGGAAAAGCGCTCTAATCCTTTGACAAATGCGGCAATATTCTCAACCGAGGAAGGATGCAATGGAAAGAGTGGGGCGTTATTAGAACCTTCCCCTAAGTTACTCTCTTCCATGAGCTGTCGAATGGACTCACTCCGTCCTGCGCTCTCAGCGCAAATGACGATGCGCCAAACATTTTGTGCGAGTAACTGCCGGATGAGCTTCAGAGGATCTGCATCACGACGATGGACCGAGACATCTGGTAACCCAGAAAAGATGAGATCGTCTTCCTCACTCTGCACAGCAGCTGCTTGTAAAACAATCCGTGGATGACTCTTGGCGTGGATAAAAAACGGATCAAGCTCCAGAAATAAATCACTGGGCTTTAATACTGGACGCTCGGTGTCATGCTTTAGAAAGGAATAGCGCTGCTCAGTATCTTTCCAAAACTGGGTAATGCTAGATTCAATATCGCCAACATAAACCAAACACACTGAGTCACTGGCGGCATTCTCACTACGTATGAAGTAGTCAAAGATCGTAGCGGTCTCATCAAAGAAGAGGGGCAGGTAAGACTCAATTCCTGCCGTGGGAATACCAGCACTCACATCTTTATAAATCGAGCAGCGAGTCGGATCGCCCTCAAAATACTCCCGCCAGCGTCCCCGAAATGCGGTACGTGTTGCTTCATCAAAGGGAAACTCATGACCCGGCAGAAGACGAATCTCTTTCACTGGATATAGGCTGCGCTGGGTATCAGGATCAAAGGCCCGGATCTGCTCGATCTCATCACCAAATAAATCCAGGCGATAGGGCAAGGATGAGCCCATCGGAAATAAATCAATCAAGCCACCACGGATACTGTATTCACCGGGGCGCATCACGGCACTCACTGGATCGTAACCCGCTTGCTGTAATTGCAAGCGCAGGGCCTCCTCATGAAGACGTTCCCCCTGTTTAAAGAAAAATGTGTGGCCGGATAAAAAGGCAGGCGGTGCTAAGCGTTGTAAGGCAGTAGTCACGGGCATTACGATCAGGTCGCAACTCCCGTTTTGCATTTCATAGAGAGTCGCCAAGCGTTCTGAGATGAGGTCTTGATGGGGTGAGAAATGATCGTAGGGCAGGATCTCCCAATCGGGCAATAAACGGATGCGCAGCTGGGGAGCAAAACCAGGAATCTCCTCTAGCAGGCGCTGGGCATCGAGCGCGCTTGCACAAAGAACTACCATTTGACTGTAATAATTACGATGCGCCAAGGCGGTTTGCGCAATTAATGCCGCATCGGAGGAGCCAACGAGCTGTTTAAAGGTAAAGCGCTGCCCAGCCCGAAGCACCGGGATAGGGGGTATTGGTGAAGCAGCAGGGCTAGGCACTGCCACTGGATTGACAGCATCCGACATCTGGGACCATTATAGAATCAGGTATGTGTTTAACGATAAAACGCCCATGAGCAATCCCCAACGGTGCTGCCATGCCTTGCTTCCCTCTGCTGGCCTAGGAGCGCGCTTGGGGGGAGACCAACCTAAGCAATTTAGGCATTTAGCAGGCAAGCCTATGTTGCTGTATGCCTTGGATTGTTTCTTTGCATGCCCCGAGATCGATTCAGTCTGGATTGGGATGAGCCCAGGCTCTGATCAACTGAGTTATGAGCTTAAATCACGCTATCCCAAACCAGCAAAGCGCTTTGAGTTCTTACAAACGGGTGGCCCTACTCGCCAACAGACCGTATTAAATACCTTAGCCGCAATGCAAAAAGCAGGGGTGCATCCACACGACTGGATCTTGGTGCACGATGCAGCGCGCCCTGGGATTACACCCGAGTTAATTGAGCGACTAATTACATTGGTCAAAGCGCAGGCCGATGACCAGCGGGTTCATGATGGTGGTCTATTAGCAATTCCTGTTGCCGATACGATGAAAGAGACAACCGACGATGCAATGCGTGCCAAAGGGACGATTGACCGTTCTCGTTTGTGGCAAGCGCAAACCCCGCAGATGTTTCCCCTCAAGGTCTTACACGATGCCTTGCAGGAAGCCATCGCAGCAGGAGCAAACATCACCGATGAAGCGAGTGCGATTGAACGAGCAGGTGGACAGCCCCTGTTAGTGGAAGGGGCAACCCGTAATTTCAAGGTAACGCACCCAGCCGATTGGGAGTTAATGGAGCTCGTTCTGCGAACTCCACACTAGAATAGACCCATGACCCCAACAGCGCACAGTATTCCTTTTCGGATCGGCCAAGGCTACGACATTCATGCTTTAGTGCCAGGACGTAAACTAATTTTGGGTGGGGTGCACATTCCCTATGAAAAGGGATTGTTAGGCCATTCGGATGCGGATGCACTGTTACATGCCATCACGGATGCTTTATTAGGCGCCGCAGGACTCAACGATATTGGCCAAATGTTTCCGGATGACGATGAACGTTTTATGGATATGGACAGCAGGGTGCTGCTGCGCGCCGCCTTGCAGAAAGTTCAGGCAGCCGGCTATCACGTGGGCAATGTAGATGCCACCGTCATTTGCCAAAAACCGAAGCTGGCTAGCTATCTCCCAGAAATGATTCATCATATTGCCAGTGACCTGCATGTCACCCCAAGTCATATCAACCTCAAGGCCAAAACCAATGAATCCCTTGGTCACCTAGGTCGAGGCGAGGGAATTGCTGTCCACGCCGTGGCTCTACTCTGTAAGGCATTGTAGAATCTCCCTTTTATGTGAATTCTTGGCTGGGTAGTGTCTGCAACGCTTGATAAAGAGCGAGGATGGCGAAATTGGTAGACGCACCAGGTTTAGGTCCTGACGCCAGAAATGGTGTGGGGGTTCGAGTCCCCCTCCTCGCACCACAAGGCTCGGCTTAGTGTTCACAAATAACCTTGACTAAAGAGGCTGCAGTGCAAATCGAAAACTTAGGTAGCTTAGACCGCAAAATGACCCTGCAATTTAATCGTGCAGACATTCATCAGGCCCGTGAGGCCCGTTTAACCAAAATTAGCAAATCCATGAAGATGCCGGGATTTCGTCCTGGCAAAGTTCCTAAGAAAATGGTGGAGCAGCAATATGGCATGCAAGTTGACTTTGAAGTGCAATACGATAAAGCCTCACAACTCTTTTATGAGCTCAGTAAAAAAGAAGGTCTTAAGTTAGCCAGTCAACCGCGTCTTGAGCCCAAGAGTGAGATTGATTCGGATGAGATCGTATTTGATGCATTCTTTGAAGTACTCCCCGAAGTAAAGATCGGTGACTTCAGTGCCTCCGAACTCACCCGCTACACAACAGAAGTGAATGATCCTGAGATTGATCGTGCGCTTGATGTATTACGCAAGCAACGCGTGCATTACCACTCACGCGGTGAGGCCGGAGATCATGGCGATGGTGGTAGTGATACCAGTGCTCAAAAAGATGATCAAGTGACGATCGACTTTGTTGGCATGATTGATGGTGTTGAGTTTGCTGGCGGCAAAGCAGAAGACTTCAAGTTTGTGATTGGCGCAGGTCAGATGTTGCCTGAGTTTGAGGCTGCCGCATTGGGTCTTAAAAAGGGTGAAAGTAAAACCTTTCCCATGAAGTTCCCCGATGATTACCATGGTGCTGAAGTGGCTGGTAAGACCGCCGAGTTCACTGTTACCATGAAAGATGTCGCTTGGCCTCATATGCCGCCTGTAGACGAAGAGTTTGCCAAATCACTCGGCATCACCGAGGGTGGTGTTGAGAAGATGCGTAGCGAGATCAAGACCAATATGGATCGCGAAGTAAAACGTCGCACCGAGGCGCTTCTTAAAAGTCAAGTGATGGATGAGTTAGTCAAGCAATGCCCTTTAGATGTTCCTAAATCCCTCATTACGGGTGAGCAGGAGCGTTTGATAGAAGCGGCTCGTAATGATCTCATTCAGCGTGGCATCCCCAATGCGAAGGACGCCCCTATACCCCCCGAGATGTTTGCCGAGCAAGCCGATAAGCGTGTACGGCTAGGCCTCATCCTGTCCGATCTTGTGAAGCAACAAAATCTTATCGCAAGCCCCGAACAAATTAAAGCCTCGATTGAAGAAACCGCTGCTACCTACGAAGACCCTAAAGAGGTCATGCGTTGGTATTACAGCGACCCAAATCGCCTGAAAGAAGTTGAGGCAGTGGTATTGGAAGAGAATGTCGTGAAACACATTTGCAGCCTAGCGAAGGTGACTGATAAAGCAGTGACTTTCGAAGAACTTAGCAAAATGAGTTAATCTAGATCAATTACCAACCAATAGATGCACGTTCCAGAGAGTAAGTAGAGCACATGAGTTCGATATACGCGCCACCCAGCGCACTAGATACCCAAGCCCTTGGCTTAGTCCCCATGGTGGTAGAGACCTCAGGACGCGGAGAGCGCGCCTATGATATTTACTCCCGCTTATTAAAAGAACGTGTGGTCTTTCTGGTAGGCGAAGTAAATGATCAAACTGCCAATTTAGTTATTGCCCAGTTATTGTTCTTAGAGAGTGAGAACCCCGATAAAGAGATCTCGCTTTACATTAACTCCCCTGGCGGATCGGTATCGGCTGGCCTTGCTATTTATGACACCATGCAATTTATCAAGCCCCATGTCAGCACCTTGTGCATGGGTATGGCTGCAAGTATGGGCGCATTCTTACTCGCTGCTGGCGAGAAAGGGAAGCGTCATGCATTACCCAATGCACGCGTTATGATTCATCAACCCTTGGGTGGAGCTCGTGGTCAAGCATCGGATATCGAGATTCAAGCCCGTGAGATTTTGTATTTGCGCGAACAGCTTAATAAAATTCTGTCGGAACGAACTGGGCAAACCATTGAGACCATTGCTAAAGACACCGATCGTGATAACTTTATGTCAGCCGAGCAAGCCAAAGACTATGGCTTGGTTGATAAGGTGATTGAAAAGCGCGGTGGTTAAGCGCTCTCAAAAAGGACATAATGAGCGAAATCCTATCCAGCGATAAAACACTCTATTGTTCCTTCTGTGGCAAAAGCCAGCATGAGGTCAAAAAACTCATTGCTGGACCATCGGTCTTTATCTGCGATGAGTGCATTGATTTATGCACGGACATTATTCAGGAAGAGATTGCTAAAGAGCCATTAACAAATAAAGGTGATGCACTGCCATCCCCGCAAGATATTCGTCTTAATCTCGATCAATATGTGATCGGACAAGACCTTGCCAAGAAGACCTTGGCAGTAGCGGTTTATAACCACTACAAACGCCTCATGCATCTGCCGGCGCCTAAGGTGAAACAGGTCGAGGAAGATAAACCGGATACTAGTAAGAACACGAAGCCGAGTCCAAATGCAAAAGCGGGCAATAACAAACCGCTCGTCGATGGTGTTGAGTTAGCCAAGAGCAATATCTTATTAATTGGCCCAACGGGTTCTGGTAAGACTCTCTTAGCTCAAACTCTAGCGCGCATGTTGGATGTACCCTTTGTGATGGCCGACGCGACCACCTTGACCGAAGCCGGATATGTGGGTGAGGATGTCGAGAACATTATTCAGAAGCTGTTACAAAACTGCGACTACAACATTGAGAAAGCGCAACGTGGGATCGTTTACATCGATGAGATCGATAAGATCTCACGCAAATCCGATAACCCATCGATTACCCGAGATGTATCGGGTGAGGGCGTACAACAAGCATTGCTCAAACTCGTTGAGGGCACGATGGCCTCGGTGCCGCCGCAGGGGGGACGCAAGCACCCCAATCAAGATTTCTTGCAAGTGGATACCACCAACATTTTGTTCATCTGTGGCGGGGCATTTGATGGACTCGAGAAAGTGATTCAGCAACGCACCCAAAAGACCGGTATCGGCTTTAGTGCCGAGGTGGCAGCCAAGGACGGTCGTGGTATTGGTCAACTAATTGCGGAGGTGGAGCCAGAGGATCTGATTAAATTTGGCTTGATTCCAGAGTTAATTGGGCGCTTGCCGGTTGTGACCACCCTTGCAGAGCTCGATGAGACCGCATTGGTTGCGATTCTGACCGAACCCAAAAACGCCTTAGTCAAGCAATACCAAGCCCTCTTAGGTATGGAAGGGGTCGAGCTCGAAGTACGTCCCGAGGCACTCTCTGCGATTGCTAAGAAAGCCATTGCGCGTAAGACCGGTGCGCGTGGCCTGCGCTCAATTCTGGAGGGGGCACTCATGGATGTGATGTATGAGCTACCCTCGATGAAGAATGTGCAGAAGGTTGTAATTGATGAAAGCACCCTAGAGACCGGGGCTAAGCCTCTTATGGTCTACAAGCAAAGCGCTGCAGATGCGGCAGAGTCAGAAGCAAGTCTCTCCAAGAAGGCTTAAACTAGCCTCGTTTTGTATAAAAACAGCCAATATCCTTCTATTTTTTGCAGATTTACCCCCATATTTGGGCAATTTTCACCTTTTTAGTACTATTGGTATTGAGATTGGGGTAGACCACCCCATATAGGTAGTATGCTTATTACAGAACTAACTGGAGACCAGCGCAATGCCAGGACAATTATTACTTCCTTCTGAACCCATCCAGTTACCTTTGTTGCCCTTAAGGGACGTGGTGGTGTTTCCTCATATGGTGATCCCATTGTTTGTGGGTCGCCCTAAATCGATTAAAGCGCTTGAAGCAGCGATGGAAACTGGCAAGAGCGTCCTCTTGGTCGCTCAAAAAGCAGCCGCTAAAGATGAGCCATCAGTAGAAGATCTTTACGAAGTGGGTTGTATCGCTAGCATCTTGCAAATGCTGAAGCTACCGGATGGCACAGTCAAAGTATTAGTCGAAGGATCACAACGCGCTGAAGTAAGTCAAATTGAAGATAGTCTCGGCTACTTTAGTTGCGAAGCAACGCCTAAAGAGATTGAAGTCGTCGATGCGCACGAGACCGAAGCACTGCGCCGCGCGATCATGGCGCAGTTTGATCAATACGTCAAACTCAATAAGAAGATCCCGCAAGAGATTCTGGCCTCATTAGCAGGCATTGATGATCCCAGTCGCCTTGCCGATACCATCTGTGCACACTTACCCGTGAAGCTGGAGCAAAAGCAACGTCTCTTAGAGATGAACGGGGTGATGCCGCGCCTTGAAAGCCTACTCAACGATCTTGAGAGTGAGATAGATATCCTCCAAGTTGAGAAACGCATCCGCGGTCGAGTAAAGCGCCAGATGGAAAAGAGTCAGCGTGAGTACTACCTCAATGAGCAAGTGAAGGCAATTCAGAAAGAACTAGGCGAGGGCGAAGAGGGCGCTGATCTCGAAGAGCTCGAGAAACGCATTAAAGCGGCGCGTATGCCTAAAGAAGCTCTTAAGAAAGCCGAGTCTGAACTGAAAAAACTCAAGCTGATGTCGCCGATGTCGGCAGAAGCCACTGTCATCCGTAATTTCATTGACACCTTGGTGAACTTACCATGGCGTAAGAAGAGCAAGATCAACAACGATTTGACCAACGCCGAGAAAGTTTTAAACGAAGATCACTACGGCTTAGATAAAGTTAAAGAGCGGATCTTGGAATACCTCGCTGTGCAACAACGGGTTGATCGACTGAAGGCGCCGATCCTGTGTCTTGTTGGGCCACCTGGAGTTGGTAAAACCTCCTTAGGTCAATCCGTGGCAAGAGCCACCAACCGTAAATTTGTGCGCATGGCTCTCGGTGGTGTGCGCGATGAGTCGGAGATTCGTGGTCATCGCCGGACCTATATCGGTTCCATGCCAGGCAAGATCCTAACGAGTCTTACCAAAGTGGGCGTCCGTAATCCTTTATTCCTGCTCGACGAGGTCGATAAGATGGGAATGGACTTCCGAGGTGACCCTGCGAGTGCCTTACTCGAGGTCTTAGATCCTGAGCAAAACCATACATTCCAAGATCACTATGTCGAAGTAGACTTTGATCTGTCGGATGTCATGTTTGTGGCAACAGCAAACTCACTCAATATTCCAGGCCCCTTATTGGATCGCATGGAGGTCATTCGTCTTGCGGGCTACACCGAGGATGAGAAGCTCAGTATCGCAATGAACTATCTGATTCCTAAGCAGATCAAAAACAATGGTCTTAAGACCAATGAACTGAGTATTGAAGAGAGTGCAATCCGCAACATCATTCGTTACTACACCCGTGAAGCAGGTGTGCGCGCTCTCGAGCGTGAGATCAGTAAGATCTGCCGCAAGACCGTGAAGATGCTCCTCTTGAAGAAAGAAAGTGCTCCGGTGAAGGTAGATGCCGATAATCTCGAGAAATTCCTTTCTGTGCGCATGTTTGACTTTGGAATGGCTACCAAGGAGAACCAAGTGGGTCAGGTAACTGGCCTTGCATGGACCGAAGTCGGTGGTGATCTTCTCACGATTGAAGCAGCGTTGATGTCAGGTAAAGGAACCATTACTCGCACTGGATCGATTGGCGATGTCATGAAAGAATCGGTCGAAGCAGCGCGCACCGTAGTACGCTCGCGTGCTAAAGGATTAGGTATTACCGATGAGGCCTTTGAGAAAAAAGATATTCATATTCACTTTCCAGAAGGAGCTACCCCCAAAGATGGTCCCTCTGCCGGTATTGCTATCACCACTGCACTGGTCTCGGTATTTACGGGTATTCCTGTGCGAGCCGATATTGCCATGACCGGTGAGATCACCTTGCGAGGAGAAGTATTGCCAATTGGTGGCCTTAAAGAGAAACTACTAGCGGCTCACCGAGGTGGGATTAAATTGGTTTTAATCCCAGAAGAAAACGTGAAGGATTTGATCGATATTCCCGATAATGTAAAAAATGCCATCGAGATCGTGCCCGTGCGCTGGATCGACAAGGTCTTGGAGCTAGCGCTAGAGCGCAAGCCCGAAGCCATTCCAGACCCAAGCCCAGAAGAGCTGGCCAAGAAAGCAGCCGAGGTAGCCAAACAGACCGCAAGTACCACAACCGGGGATGTGATCAAACATTAAGTTACAATCTCGACTGATCGTTTTTGGGGTGCTTAGCTCAGCTGGTAGAGCGTCTGCCTTACACGCAGAATGTCAGCGGTTCGATCCCGTTAGCACCCACCATTCTTTTTAATCCATGCTCGATTCCATTCGTAACAACAAAAAAATACTGCACATCATTCTGCTGGTGTTCATCGTTCCCTCGTTTGCGTTTTTTGGGATCTCAAGCTATTCCGACTTCTTTGATAAAGATATTGACCTAATCAAGGTCAATGGCAAAGCGATCACCTCATTAGAAGTAGACAACAATGCCAAGCGTCAAGCAGAGCGCTTTGGGGGCAATAGCCAAATTACACAAAGCCTACCATTTCGGCAGGCGGTTTTAGATGAGTTAGTGCAGCAGCGCCTGCTCGCATTTGCAGTTAATGATCTTAAGCTCAATGTGAGTAATGCATTTTTGAGTCAGAACCTAGCGCAGATCCCCGAGATTAAGGCTTTATACAATGCAGACGGTACATTTGATGCAACTAGGTATCGGCAGGTTCTCGCTAATGTCGGTATGAGTGTCGACCAGTTCGAGAACTCCCAGCGTTTTGACATCATGGTGCAACAGCTTGTAACGTCGGTTGCCCGTACCGAGTTACCCAATAAAAAACTGAGTGACATCATCTCGGTGATGTACGAGACCGAACGCCAAGTGCAAGCATTACGCTTCACCGCCTCCGACTACGTCAGCAAAGTAGCGCCAACCGAAGCTCAGTTGCAAGAGTATTACCAAGCCAATACCAAATTATTTGAAGCTCCCGAGACCATCGATGTCGAGTTCTTGGTCTTAAAGGCAGATCCTAAAGAGGATGCCAAAGCGTTTAATGAGAAGGCTGATCAATTTGCTAACATCACCTACGATCAAGCCGATAGCTTGAAGCCCGCAGCAGATAAGCTAAAGCTGAGTATCCAAAGCGCAAAGGGAGTAGGGCGCAGTGGCCAAGCCAGCCTAGGCAAAGATCATCCCATGAACGATCGCAGAGTGGTCCAAGCTTTATTTAATGAAGAGGCTCTCAAGAACAAACGGAATATTGAAGCTGTGCAAATTTCGCCCGGTATTTTTGTGTCAGCTCGGGTAAGCAACTTCTACCCTGCGAAGGTCTTGCCCTTTAAAGAGGTTAGTGCAGAAGTAAAACGGCAGTTCAGTGTAAAGGCCGCTCAAAAGATTGCGGCTGAAGCAGCGGGCACACGCTTTGAGGCTTTGCAAAAGAACCCGAACGATACCAATGGCTTTGCTAAGGCGGTTTGGGTCTCACGCAACAAGCCGACTGATCTCTTGGCACCACAACTCGATGCCATCATGGCAGTTGACCCTGTCAAGTTACCGGTGGTGGTCTCGTCTACGAACTCCGATGGCGGCATCACCCTCTATCGCGTTGACCAAGTCCGTCAACCACCTGCCAGCGATGCCAAAGTACGAGCAGCACAAGCACAACAGATTGAAGCATTAGCAGCGCAAGCTGAGTTTGCAGCCTTCCTGAATCACATGCGCATCCTTGCGAATGTGAAAGTAGTTAATCCACTGAAGCCAGCAGGCACATCCAATAATTGAGTGGTCGAACAAGGATGTCATTAAATCAAGATTTATCCGAGGATTTTAGTTTTGATGAAGAATTCACCGCAAAGCTAGAAAGAGCCATTAAAGATAATCCAGATTTACCACCGGAATTTATTAAAGATATTTTGCTCAGTCTAAAAGAAACTGAATTCATTCAGATAAATCCCTTTAGTTCTTCAGCATCTCCCTAAAAGGCTCCATCGCCTTCCACACATTGCCAAACAGAATGGGTTGCGCTTGCTCATTGGGATGTATCCGATCGGCCTGAAAGAGTTCTGGTCTAGTGGCTACTCCCTCAAGGAAGAAGGGCAGAAGAGCTACTTGTTCGGATTGAGCCAGACTCACAAATAAACGTGCAAATTGCTTGGTGTATTCCTGTCCGTAGTTAGGAGGGATCTGCATACCCAATAAGAGAACCTCGGCACCACTTTTCTTACTTATCACAATCATGTCTTTGAGGTTCTTCTGGGTTGCCGTCAAGGATAGACCACGAAGGGCGTCATTGGCCCCCAACTCAATAATTACCAGCCGTGGCTTCACACGTTTTAAGAGATCCGGTAAACGACTTAAGCCACCAGCGGAGGTTTCACCACTGATGCTGGCGTTTATGATCTGCCACGAGCTGCCCTCTTTGCGTAATTGATTACCTAATAAGGTTACCCAGCCAGTGCCACGGGGTAGACCATATTCAGCAGAAAGACTATCGCCCAATACCAAGAGTTGTGGACCAGATTGTGGGGCTTTATTACTTTGTGCCAGCAAGGGTGGGCTGCTCACGAGTAAGATGGAGGCCAAGCCCACGATAAATTGTTTAAACAAAGGTTTCACATTGAGTATTGTGCATGAATCTCCCCCAGTCTTGCAGGTCAGCCATGTGGGTAAAACAGTCCAAACGAGTGACGGACCCTTAGCAATACTGCAGGACATTAGTTTCTCAATCGCTGCGGGAGAGTCCGTTGCAATCGTTGGTGCATCTGGATCGGGTAAAAGTACCTTATTGGGCCTCTTGGCCGGCTTAGATCTCCCCAGCAGTGGCTCCGTGCATCTCATGCAAAAAGATCTAGGCAAACTCGATGAAGATGGTCGTGCAAGACTAAGGGGTCAATACGTTGGCTTTGTATTCCAGTCATTTCAGTTGGTGCCACACCTCAATGCTCTAGAGAACGTGATGTTGCCTTTGGAGATTCGTGGGGATCCGCTTGCAAAGTCTCGTATTGCTGCCTCAGGGTGCTTAGCCAAGGTCGGTCTGAGTGAGCGCCTCTCGCATTACCCTAAAACTCTATCGGGTGGTGAACAGCAGCGCGTTGCCTTAGCTCGGGCCTTTGTGAGTGAGCCAAATATTTTATTTGCCGATGAACCCACTGGAAGCTTAGACGAGGCCAGCGGGGCAAGAGTGATTGAGCTCTTGTTTCAACTCAATCGCGAGAACGGCTCCACCCTCATCTTGGTCACCCATGACCCACACCTGGCTAAACGCTGTAGCCGCCAACTCACCCTGCAGGGCGGGCGTTTGGTCTAAACCTAGAGGCTAAATCCACGGCACTCTTATAATTACAGAATGTCATTTTTCCGTTGTCTGCCCGGGGCTGATGCCCTTTCTGCCTTCCGTCAACAACGGCTCTTAAGCCACCTTGCCACCCAAGGAATTGAGCTGCAATCAATCGCTGCTCAGTACCTGCATTTTGTCTGGTCAGAGCAAGAGCTCTCAGCAAATCAGGTAAGTACTCTTGAAGCTTTACTGCAGTACGGTGAGCCATTTGCAAGAACAAAAGCCATTCAATCCGTCATCGTGATTCCCCGATTTGGTACGGTCTCACCCTGGGCTAGCAAAGCAACCGACATTGCACGTCAATGTGGTTTGGAGGTCTTAAGGATTGAGCGCGGTGTGCGTTACCAATGGACCTCTAAGAAAAATCTCAATCCCTCGCAAGAGCAGATCTTAGAGACAGCATTATTTGATCGGATGACCGAGGTGATCGTCACTGCCGAGAACGACGTACACGCCCTATACCAAACATTACCCGATCGACCATTCACACGCATTGAGGTCATGGGGCAGGGCAAAGCAGCGCTTGAGCACGCTAATCAATCCTTAGGCTTGGCACTCTCTGCCGATGAGATTGGCTATTTGGAGGAGAACTTCAAGCGCCTAGAGCGCAACCCCAGCGATGTTGAACTGATTATGTTTGCGCAAGCTAATAGTGAGCACTGCCGCCATAAAATCTTTAATGCCAGTTGGACCATCGACGGTAAGAACCAAGAGCATTCATTGTTTGCCATGATCCGTAATACCGATCGCTTGCAACCGAAGGGAACCATCGTTGCGTACTCCGATAACTCCGCCATCATGGAAGGCTGTGATGCGGATGTGTGGAGCTCGGTTGGTCCTGCGGGAAAGTATCTAACCAAGCGTGCATTGGTACACACCTTAATGAAAGTGGAGACCCATAACCATCCCACTGCGATTGCACCGTTTCAAGGTGCGGCAACGGGATCAGGCGGGGAGATCCGAGACGAGGGCGCAACGGGGATTGGTGGTAAACCCAAAGCAGGTCTCACCGGGTTCTCTGTATCGAACTTGCATATCCCTGGTACAAACCTCCCTTGGGAGAAAAGCCCTTATGGCAAACCGGAGCGGATCGCAAGCCCCTTACAAATCATGATTGATGGGCCATTGGGAGGAGCGGCATTTAATAATGAGTTTGGCCGACCCAATCTTGGTGGTTACTTCCGAGTCTTTGAGCAAACCATCGGTGGGCAACGACGAGGCTATCACAAGCCCATCATGATCGCCGGTGGTATTGGCGCGATTGAGTCTATTCATACGCATAAGCATCCCATCGAAGATGGTGATCTCTTAATTCAGCTGGGTGGCCCCGGAATGCGCATTGGCATGGGCGGAGGTACAGCGAGTTCGATGTCAACCGGAGCCAATACCGCAGATCTGGATTTTGACTCTGTACAACGCGGTAATCCAGAGATCGAGCGTCGTGCCCAAGAGGTAATTAATCAATGCCGTGCACTGGGCGAACATAATCCGATTGTCTCGATCCATGATGTAGGGGCAGGCGGTCTATCCAATGCATTTCCAGAGCTAGCCGATAGTGCAAAACTGGGCGCGCAATTTGAGCTGCGTATCATCCCACTAGAAGAGAGCGGCATGAGCCCCGCAGAGATCTGGTGCAACGAGTCGCAAGAGCGCTATGTGATCGCAATTCATCCAAAAGACCTTGAGCGTTTTGCCAAGATGTGTGAGCGCGAGCGCTGCCCCTATGCGGTCGTCGGACACACCACCCAAAATCGCCAACTGCAATTGCACGATCAACAGCAAGCCACTAATCCAGATCAACAATACCCCATTGATATGCCGATGGAAGTACTCTTGGGTAAACCACCGAAGATGCATCGGGATGTTAAAAGCACTCAAGAACAGTTCCCCCCATTTAACTGCAATGCCATCGAGCTTAAAGAAGCAATCGAGTTGGTCTTGCAACAACCCACGGTAGCCAGTAAATCCTTTTTGATCACGATTGGTGATCGTACGGTGGGCGGTCTTAACTCGCGCGACCCCTTTGTAGGCCCATGGCAAGTCCCTGTAGCAGATTGTGCGGTGACCACCATGGATTACTCTGGGTATCAGGGAGAAGCCATGAGCATGGGTGAGCGTACCCCAGTAGCTCTTTTTAATGCACCAGCAGCAGCCAAGATGGCAGTGGGTGAGGCGATTACTAATATTCTGGCTGCTGATATTGCTAGCATCGAAGACATTAAGTTATCAGCGAACTGGATGGCAGCTTGTGGTCAACCAGGCGAAGACGCCAAACTTTATGAGTCTGTTAAAGCTGTGGGCATGGAACTCTGCCCAGAGCTGGGTATCTCGATACCCGTTGGGAAAGATTCTTTATCGATGGCAACCACCTGGCAGGATCACAATCAAGCCAAGCAAGTGGTCGCACCTGTATCACTCATCATCTCGGCATTTGCTCCTGTGCGTGATGTGCGCAAGACCCTCACACCACAACTGCAACTCCAGACCGAGACTGAACTAATCCTGATTGATCTGGGACGCAATCAAAATCGGATGGCTGGCAGTATTGTGACCCAGGTATTTGAGCAAACGGATACACACGCACCGAATGTCGATCAGGCGAGTGATCTTAAATCCTTTACGAATGCCATTATTACCTTACGCGAGCGTAATACTATCTTGGCCTACCATGATCGCTCCGATGGTGGCTTACTGGCCTGTATCGCCGAGATGGCCTTTGCAAGCCATTGCGGCATCTCTCTAAACGTTGATCTCTTGTGTATTGATCCACAGACCGAACCAGATTATGGTGATGCCAAGAACTGGGCTACTCAGGTCAGCGGTCGGCGTCATGAGCAAACCATGCGGGCATTGTTCAGTGAAGAGCTAGGTGTGGTCATCCAAATTGAGCGATCACAGCGTGACGTTGTATTTGCAGTCTTGCGTGAATGTGGCATTAGTGCCTTTAGTCATGTGATTGGCAAACCCAATCAAAGCGATGTTTTAGAGATCTGGCGTGATGCCAAGTGCGTTTATACCGAAAGTAGACTGCATCTTCAAAAACTCTGGCAGAACACCAGTTATCAGATCGCTCGCTTGCGCGATAACCCCAACTGTGTGGATAGCGAGTATCAAAGCGTAGAGGATAAAAATGATCCTGGGATGAGCCCCATCCTGCGTTTTGATCCCAATGAGAACCCCAGTGCACCATTTATCAACAAGGGTACACGACCCAAGATGGCTATCTTGCGGGAGCAGGGCGTTAACTCCCATCTTGAAATGGCCTACGCGATGGATCTCGCTGGCTTTGCTAGCCATGATGTGCATATGAGCGATCTACTTACTGGGCAAGCAAAACTTGAGGACTATCAAGGCTTGGTAGCCTGCGGTGGATTTAGCTATGGCGATGTGCTCGGTGCCGGTGAGGGCTGGGCCAAGACCATTTTGTTCAACCCACAACTCAGCGAGCAATTTGCAAGCTTCTTCCAACGTAACGATAGTTTTGCCTTAGGTGTTTGTAATGGCTGTCAGATGATGAGTAATCTAGCTAGCCTAATACCAGGTGCTAAGGCATGGCCTAAGTTCACACGCAATCAATCGGAGCAATACGAAGCGCGGCTTGTGATGGTAGAGATACTACAGTCACCGTCCCTATTCTTTAGTGGAATGAGCGGTAGCCATTTACCCATAGCGGTCGCGCATGGTGAAGGCTTTGCCAACTTTAAACACCAAGGTAATGCACGTAAGATTGAACAAGACCAATTAGCCGCCATGCGCTTTATCGATCATCATGGTCAAGCCACCGAGCGTTATCCCTTTAATCCCAATGGCTCTCCACTGGGATTAACCAGCGTGACCACCGCAGATGGCCGGTTCACAGTGATGATGCCGCACCCAGAGCGTGTCTTTAGGAATGTGCAAATGAGTTGGTATCCCAAGGAGTGGAACCAAACTCAGGATGGTGCCAGCCCCTGGTTACGTATGTTCCGCAACGCCCGCGTTTGGGTGAATTAAGTGGCACAAACACGATTACCCGCTGAGCCGGTCACGTTATCAGAGACCGGCGGGATTCGGTATTTACATTTAGGAACGCCGTGGATACAAGGGGCTATGCGTATTCGGGATCCGAGCGAGATCTATCTCGAGTACTCGCAACAGATGATGGCCTGGTTACTCTTTTTACAGAGTAAGCCCAAGATGCAAATTGCACAATTAGGCCTAGGTACCGGCTCACTCGCCAAGTTCACCCTTGAGCATTGCCCGGGCGTAATCAATACCGCAGTAGAGCTGAACCCAGCGGTCATCATTGCAGCCAGAACCATGTTTGATTTGCCTCATGATCATGACCAGTTAAAGGTAGTGCAAGACGACGCCCTAAGTTTTGTGAAGAATAAACGCCATCACCAACAGTTCGATGTCTTGCAAGTAGATTTATATGACGCGGATGCCAAAGGACCTGCACTGAGTTCATTGGAGTTTTATAAAGGCTGCTTTTACACCCTCAAGGCTACTGCGGTGATGACCGTTAATTTGTTCTCACAGCACAAAAGTTTTGATATCAACCTCAATAATATGTGCAAAGCCTTTAAGGGCAGGGTGCTGATATTCCCGGAATCGCACGATTGCAATGCAGTTGCCATCGCCTTTAAGGGCCCCATGATTAATGCCAATTGGAAGAATATTGAGCAACGCGCCAAAATAATCCATGATCAGACTGGCCTACCGACTAAGTCCTGGGCTAAGGGCTTACAAGCGGTGAATGCGCGACAGGAAGAGCGCTTACAAATTTAATGAAGATACGGATGAACTTTCTGGGAAGCCCAATCACTAAGAAAGTTAAAAACTATCTGTTCATCCTGATTAGCCTCTTTATTTGCTTTGCGCAAATATTAAATGCAGAAAGTGTTGGTAAAAATACAGAAACTGTGACAGTAGCCAGTAAACGCTTTACCGAATCGTATATCTTGGCCGAGATTATCGCGCAGACCCTAAAAAATAATACTGATTATGAGATTAAAACCAAATTAGGACTTGGTAATACAACCATTCTGTTTAATGCCCTTCTACAAGGCAATATCGACGTCTATCCAGAATATCTTGGTACGATTACGAAGGAGATTTTAAAAGAGGATGCTACTCTCTCTTTGGAACAGATCAACAAAAGATTGCTGCCACTCAAATTACAGGCAGGTGTATTTCTGGGCTTTCAAAACTCCTATGCCCTTGCAATGAGAAAAGATCAGGCAATGCAGCTTGGGATTACAACAATTGCAGATCTTGCAAAACATCCAAACCTAAAGATTGGTTTTTCACATGAGTTTCTGGGTAGACCTGACGGATGGCCTTCCATACAAAAAATTTATGGCCTCTCAAACCTGAGCGCTAAGGGGCTTGACCACGGCCTTAGTTATTCTGCTCTTGAAAAGAAACAGGTTGATTTAATCGATGCATACACTACCGATGCGCAACTCAGTAATGAAAAAATTGTCCTTTTAATCGATAACCAAAAATTTTTCCCATCGTATGAAGCCGTTTTGCTTTACCGTATAGATAGTTTTAAGGATAAACCGAAAGCCTTATTGGCCTTAGATGGTTTATCGCAGAAGATTTCGCAAATAGAGATGCGAAACATGAACGCTGCAGTGGAGGGTCAAGGGTTAACCTTTTCTAGTACCGCCCAGTCGTTTATCACCAAAGAGCAACTAGCTTCTGAGCCCCTTTCATTTATGAAGCAATTATTTGGCCCAGACTTTTTGCGTCTAAGTTACGAGCATTCACTATTGGTCTTTTTGTCATTGTTCATTGCAATGATGATTGGTATCCCGCTGGGAATTTTGACCTTCTTCAATCCCTCTGTAGGCAATCCAATGCTGTATGTATCTGGAGTTTTTCAAACGATCCCATCCCTTGCATTACTTGCATTCTTAATTACAATTTTTCAAACGATTGGACCGCTACCAGCAATCACTGCATTATCACTCTATGCCTTACTCCCAATTATTGAGAATACCAATACAGGCCTACTAACAGTGAACCCAGCATTACGTGAATCCGCCAGAGCCTTAGGGGCTAATAAATGGATCTGTTTGATAAAAATTGAGTTACCTGCAGCCATTCCCAGCATTGTTAGCGGTATCAAGATTGCTGCTATTACTGCAACGGGTACAGCCACAATCGCAGCATTTGTGGGAGCAGGGGGCTATGGTGAGAGGATAGCGCAAGGGTTGGCAACCAATAATACCCAGACGATGCTTGCTGGAGCAATACCAGCCGCAATTTTTGCTACTTTGTTACAAGTTCTTATCAGCCTCTATGCGCGCTTTGTGGCCCACTCTCGAGCATAATCATTGATTGATTCAATAATGTCCGATCATTGTCAGTATTTTCCCCATCCAGCAGCACAGCAGTTGCGAGAGAGGATTTATAGTGCAAGCATCCTGACCCGATCGATTATTGAAAATCTAGCCCCTGGAAAAGAGCTTGTTCCACAACTAGCAAATCTCAATCCACCGTATTGGGAGTTTGCTCACATTACTTGGGTTCATGAGTTTTGGGTACACCGCAAGGGCCGTCAAGAACATCCTTCTTTGTATAAGAATGCAGATGCGTTATTTAATTCATCTACGGTAGCGCATGCAGATCGCTGGAGTATTCCACCTGTATCACTCGAAAGTTTATTGCGGTATAGCCATGAGGTATGTAATAAAACAAGCGAGCTCCTCAGTAAACCCTTAAGTGATGAAGACGCCTACTTTATACAGTTAGTGATTCATCATTACGATATGCATAACGAAGCATTTGCCATTATGTGGCAGGCACTTGAATATCCCATGCCTTTTCAACCATACAGTGTTTCAACCAAAACAGTCTTCAATAAAGAGTTCATTGAGTTCTCAAAAACTGATATGACTTTGGGATCGCTTCCTCAGCAAGGGTTCATATTTGACAATGAGAAATGGCAACATCCTCTTACTGTAGAACCATTTGCGATATCAAGCTCAGCGGTTTCCAATGAACAATATCGTGAGTTTGTCTTAGCAAAGGATGACCAAGCGATGCCAAAACATTGGAAGTACGAGGCCGGGGTTTGGTATGAACGCTTTTTTGACCAATGGCGTGTGATGGATGATCAACAAGCTGTACGTCATATTCCTTATGAAGACGCCGTGGAATATGCCAGCCAACAGCATCTTCGCCTGCCTACAGAGGCTGAGCTCACCTTACTCATGGCAACAAACCGTAATGACTGGCAGGCATCGGACTTATGGGAATGGACCAGTAGTCAATTTTTACCCTTTGAAGGTTTTACACCAGACCCTTATGTCGATTACTCACAACCCTGGTTTGATGGCACATACCAAGTATTAAAGGGTTGGAGTCCATTTACAGTGGAACGTATGCGCCGTTTAGGATTTCGGAACTTCTATCAAACAAAGCGCAATGACATCTTTAGCGGCTTTCGGGTCTGCCGACTTTAAATGCTGTAAAAAAAGTTACAACCTGACTGCCTGACTATATCCAGTTAATTCTAGATAACCTCGGCCAATCACAACTTGGTTCTGACTCATTTCAATTGCACCCTCATAGTAAAACCCACCCGTACTAGCGCGAGCATCTACCTCCTGATCTTGCATCAGGGTTTTTAATTGAAACTCTTGATTACCCACCCGAATTAAAAAGCCACTTGGATAGTTTGCAAGCGATCGCGCTGAACTCCATTGGCCCACCGACTCCCAAATAGCATTTGAGTGACGCTCCAAAATCCGACCAGTTTGATCACGTCGATCCCACTCACTGAACAAAGCCTTGCCGGACTGATCACGTATCCGAAAGGCCATGATGCTTTCTCCATTAAGAAGATTTATCCCAATCCAATCCCAACCGACCGCACCTGGCATCAGTAAGCTGCTTGACCATTCGTGATCAAACCAGGCAATCCCAGACCGTTTAAGAAGAGAGCTCTGCTTGCCTTTTGATAATTTGTCTTTAATCTCAATTTGAGCTGTTACATTCAGCTGCGGACGGCTGTAGTAATAACTAGCGAGCTCAGGGCTAGGACCTTTCGAAGAAAAACCTTGATTACCTCTTAAAACAGGCGTTTGTAAAGGAATGGCTTCTAAACGTATCGTGAATGTATCTGCTGGAATATCAAATTGATAACGATCATTTTCAGTTCTCGCCATGGTCCAATTGGCTAATCGTAATTTTGTATCGGCAGTGTCAAATACAGCACCCGCAGTGCCAACTCGTCCTGCCACATCCGCATGACGTAATTGACCTTCTGCTGGAATGGCCAAGGCAGCATGCGCGAACAGTAGCTGGGTAGGTGCAAAACGACTTGGATTATCCGGTGAATGCTGAGTGCGACTACGAAAGAAAGTAATCTGAAAACCCATCGCATTTTCACCTGAGCCAAGCCAACCAGTGAGATACCACCATTCGGTTCTAAATTCTGGGTGTGCACCATGATCGCGTGGGAATGCTAATTTTCTTGGACGAACCGGCGGATAGATGACTGACGAGGAATTTGCCCATTGTGAAACGGGTAGAGCACAAGACATTGCTAATGCCTGCATAAAATAACGGCGTTTAGGAAAGTGCATTACCATTCTGCCCGTAATGCGCTGATTAAATTCGCTGGGTTCAGAGTACGCTTTGAGGCCCATAATGCCGCTGCAATACCTAAGCCAAGCAAAGCAAGCATCAGCGTAATGAGCGCAAAGAAGGGCAAGCTTGTATCCATTGTCCAATGAAAGGATTGTGGGTTAACGCGATGAATCAATATCTGACTCATTATTAAACCTAAAAGAGTTCCCCAAATAACAGCCAAACTTAACAATAGGCCTGATTCTGAACTAATCCAAGCTATTCTTTGAGTAGATGATTGTCCTAAGTAGTACACCAAGGCATATTCTTTTTCACGGAGCAGGGCCTGACCTGCAAAACCTGTCGCTACTGCAAAAAGTGCCACCAGAAGGGCGGCGATCTCCAGAGCATACGTTAGAGCAAAACTACGATCAAAGATTGTCAACGATAGGGCTCGAAGATCACTGCGATTCATAAACTCCTGATCACGAAACTGTGGAATGGCAATTCGGAGCGCATTAAGGACTGCGGCTGGATCAGCCTGATTGACTAACCAAATGGCGATTCCTGAATACTGTTGATCACCACTCATTAGTTGGTATGTGCCAAGATCTATCACGAGCGCACCATGCTGTCGACCATAGTCCCGAAAAATGCCTGCAACCCATACCTTTTGGGAGCCCTGCTGTTCATTAAAAGCCGGCATTGTCTGAATCGTACCGGGACGCCAGTCATACAAATCAAGCATCGCTTCAGAGACATAAACCACCGGTAGGGATGACCGATCGGATAAAGCACTGAGTGGGTAGATCGGTCCAATGAGAGGAAGCGTTGGTGCTGACCGACCCTGATGGATTGGTCTAGCGATTAAAGTTACCTCAGGTCGGTCAGATCGAAAAAGGATCTTACGCTGTACGTTCAGTTCATATCGATCAATACCTGGAACCTTCTCAAGAGTATTCAAAAGATCGGGGTTCTTCAGAAACTCATCGCCTAAATTTAGCTGTTTAAAGTTTGCGTATAAGTCTGCTGGCAATACTTGGTCAAGCCACTGGGTCATCGAATCTCGAAAACTAGCAACCATCACCACCATGGCCACGGTCAGGGCGAGAGCGGCAACAACACCCGCAATTAATCCCGCAGAACTTGCCGGAGCTTGCGCTAAGCGCCAGTTTGCAAATATGAGGGACGATGGTTGTTTTTGCCAATACGATAAACCATTTACAAGACTTGAAAAACAATGCTGAACTAACCAAGGAATAAGTGCTAAGCCCGCAAATAATAAACATGCAATCGAAGCATATGCTGCTAGGGGAAGATTATTCATAGCAGGCATAAATGCCAGAACGAAGCTAGCAAGGCTAAAGACCAGAGCAATTCGGTAATGAACAACGGGTCGCACGACGCGTTCGATAGAGCCCGCTCTCAATTGTTCAGCGGGGTGTCTAGCCGTGGCAGCTTTTGCTGGAAAGTAAGCAGCTAATAAACCAACTGCAATCGCAAGGATCCAAAAGCCAAAAAGCGTTATGAAATCGATCTCAAGAGGTGGCGCTATGCCAGAGAAGTAACCTCCCCCTAAATCACCGCCTAAAATATTTAGCAAGACATAAGCAAGAGTAAGGCCCAAACCAATCCCCAATAGACCACCTATTGCAGCAACTCCAGCGGCCTGCGCAAGCACTAATGAAAATATCCACCGAGAGCTTGCGCCTAAGATACTGAGAAGTGCCAATTGGGATTGCTGTCGTAATACCGAAAAGCTAATGGTCGTAAAAACCAAAAATGCACCTGTAAAGAGGGCAACTAGCGCTAAGACATTTAAGTTAACACGATATGCGCGCGATAAATTTGAGACACGCCGATCTCGCTCTTGAGAACTGATTAAACGTAGGCCAAGATTTAATTTCTGGAGAGCATTAGCTACTTCCTCGACCCCCTTACCATCTTGAAGCTGGACATCCATGCGACTAATCTTCCCAAGGCCTCCTAAACGCCACTGGAGAGTGCCCAAATCCATAACAGCAATCGCTTGGCCAACTGCACCCGGCACAGTACCAGCAACCTTGAATCGAACAGCCTTACCTTCATAATCGAGTCCTATGAAGTCACCAACTGATAGCTGTAACTTTTGCATAGCAGCGGCTGATAAAAAGATCGCGTCTTCTGAAAAGAGTTGCTGCTGTTGATCTTCAGAAACAAACGGCATCAATGAGGGTGATACGCGACCCGCTTGAAAAATATCAATTCCGAGAACACGAATTTGTGCCGTATTGCGTTCTAAGACTGGGCTGATTGCGCGGATCCCAAGCTCAGGTTGATAAATAACTATTTGGTCATATAGCTGGTCTGAGAATTCACCGGTAGGCATGATGATTTGGGCAGAAGCCTGACCATTGACCAGATCTAAGGCACGGCTAAATTCACTGAGAGCCGAGCGATTGACGGTATGAATGGCGACTGCCAGTGCAATACCCAAAGCAACGGCAAGTCCCGCGATCAACCAGCGTCCTGGCTGAGCCTTAAAGGCAGATGATAGTAACCAATAAAACAGCATTAGTTCGTTAAAAACAAACGGCGATCTAAGCGCTCTGCGGCTTTATCTGAATGAGTCACCATTACTAAGGCAGCATGATGCTCACGGCAAGAACGACACAAAAGTTCGAGAGCGAGATTAGCAGTTACTGGGTCTAGGTTACCCGTTGGTTCATCCGCCAGAACAATTTTAGGACGATGAATCAATGCCCGCGCGAGGGCAATTCGTTGTTGCTCGCCACCGGATAAAACTGCTGGAAATTTTTCATAGGATTCTGCCAGACCCAGTTCGTTTAAAAGAGCTTGTGCACGAGCTTTTGCTTGGTCAAGGGGAAGTCCAGCGATTAAACAGGGCACCATGACATTTTGTAAAGCATTGAGATGAGGCATTAAATGAAATGCCTGAAAAACGAAACCAAATGCAGTGCGGCGAAGATAGAGTTGCTCATTTGCCCCCATTATTTTGAGATCTTTACCTTCAAATAGGATGCGACCTTCATCGGGCTGATCGAGGCCTGCCAAGAGATTGAGCAGGGTAGATTTACCCACCCCAGAGGCACCCTGAAGCGCAAGTTGCTCGCCAGCAGCCAGGGAGATATTGAGGTCTCGAAATAGCCAGCGATCAGCGCTCACTCGCCGTCCAAGCCTCTCAGCTTCAAGTAAGACCATCGTAAGACCCAATATAGAGAATGATTAACATGCTTCTATTGTTACATTCTCTTGCTTTTTATGGTGTCTGCCAATGATTGTGGAGGGCATACGTGTTTTTTGTTCCTACAAACACTCTTTTGACATAAACTTTGGGTCGCTGGTCTAGAAACTCTTGTGTATTGATACACTGTGTTATGAACCCTAAAGTCCTACAAGAGCTCACCATTGGTTTACAAGTAAAGCCAGCGCATATTGCCCCGAAGTTCTTTTATGACGAACTCGGCTCTAAGTTATTTGAAGCTATTACCTTGCTCGATGAGTATTATCCGACTCGCACCGAGGCGTACATCATGTCGCGTCATCTCGATGAGATATCAGCAGCAGTGGGGGATTGCGATGCCTTAGTTGACCTAGGTGCCGGGAACTGCGCTAAGGCAAGTACTTTATTTGAAAGTTTGCAGCCAAAACAATATTGGGCATTGGATATCTCAAAAACGTTCCTCGATGCGGCGATTGCTAACCTACAAAAACAATTTCCACAGATTGCCATGGTTGCCCAGGCATGCGATCTATCCCAAGCTATTCAGCTGCCTGACATCGCTGCACAGAAGAAGATATTTTTCTACCCAGGATCATCGATTGGTAATTTTGATCCCAAAGAAGCCCATTTATTTTTACAAGGTGTCGCTCAATTATTAAATGGCAGCGGCGGTCTTCTCATTGGGGTAGACCTCGTTAAGAATAGAGATGTATTACATCGCGCTTACAACGATTCACTGGGTATTACGGCTGCATTTAATTGCAATGTCTTGTTACACATTAACCGTTTAATCGGTACTAATTTTTGTTTAGAAGACTGGGAGCATGACGCCTTTTTTAATGAACAAGCATCCCGCATTGAGATGCATTTGCGAGCCAAGCGAGACGTCCAAGTCATTTGGGGTGGTCATTTGGCTGAGTTTAGTAAGGGTGAGACCATCCATACCGAAAATAGTTATAAATACACTCAGGCAGGTTTCCAAGATCTATTGAAGAAGGCCGGTTTTCAGAAAGTAGTCTCATGGACCGATCAAAACCAGCACTTTATGGTCTGTTTTGCTAGTTTTCGATAATTTCTTAATAAGCTTGTATCGGTCTAACTCATTTTGCATTGCATCAATCATTGCTCCAATCACCCTAGATAAAAACCTTGTGTAAGTTAATTTTTTACAGATTTTGGTGTAATAATTACTTTACTCAGCTTATGTGAGGTAAAAATGATGAACGACACAACTTTTATCACCCTATTTATACTTTTTGGCGCATGTTTTGGGTTTGTAACGTATTCACAGCGGCACTTGTTTAGCGAGGGTCCTCACAAGGCGAAGACCTCAGATGACAACCCATTTGAAAGTCGCATTTTTTGGGTCCCACTTTGCGCTTTACTCTGGCCAATCATGGTCGTCACCAGAATCCATAGCGCCTGGCTACTTCACAAACGGAAGAAGCAAGCTCAACATGCAGTCTTGCATTGATGTTTTAAATGGTTAACTAAGAGTTAGAACCAGAATAAAAAAAGCCCAAGGCATACAACCTTGGGCTTTTGCATTACAGCGGTTTATTACTTACACATTAACCGTATCCGCCACACTACTAAAGTCTTTGATCTTGTCAAAGTTCATGTAACGATAAACATCATCGGCTTTTGCATTAAGCGGTTGCACTTGTTCGAGGTACTCTGCCATGGTGGGGATTCTGCCAAGGAGGGCAGCAACCGCAGCGAGTTCTGCCGAAGCCAGATAAACACGCGTATCGATTCCTAATCGGTTCGGGAAGTTACGTGTCGATGTCGATACTGCAGAAGCACCTTTACGCATCTGCGCTTGATTACCCATGCACAAAGAACAACCTGGAGTTTCCATGCGAGCACCCGTTCTTCCAAGGATGCCGTAATAACCTTCCTCGGTGAGGATCATCGCGTCCATCTTCGTGGGTGGTGCAATCCATAAGCGTGTTGGGATATCGGTCTTACCTTCTAAGATCTTGCCAGCAGCACGGAAGTGACCAATATTGGTCATGCACGAACCAATGAACACCTCATCAATCTTGTCACCCTGTACTTCAGACAAGAACTTCACATCGTCTGGATCATTGGGGCAAGCCAAGATGGGCTCTTTGATCTCGTTCATGTCGATCTCAATGACCTCGTAATAATCGGCATCAGCATCAGCCTTGAGTAATTGTGGTTTAGCAATCCACGACTCCATCGCTTTAATACGACGGGTGAGGGTGCGCTTATCTTCATAGCCATTTGCAATCATCCACTTCATCAAGGTGATGTTAGAACGCATGTACTCGATGATGGGCTCTTTATTAAGATGCACAGTACAACCACCAGCAGAACGCTCAGCAGAGGCATCGGATAGCTCAAAGGCTTGCTCCACCTTGAGATCAGGTAATCCTTCAATCTCGAGGATGCGACCTGAGAACACATTCTTCTTACCTTTTTTCTCAACGGTGAGAAGGCCGCGCTTAATCGCATACAGCGGGATTGCATTAACTAAATCGCGCAAGGTAATACCTTGCTGCATCTTGCCCTTAAACCGAATCAAGACTGACTCTGGCATATCTAAAGGCATCACACCAGTTGCGGCTGCAAAGGCAACGAGACCAGAGCCTGCCGGAAAGGAGATACCAATGGGGAAGCGCGTATGACTATCGCCACCTGTACCGCAGGTATCAGGAAGCAATAAACGATTTAACCAGCTGTGGATCACACCATCGCCTGGACGTAGAGCAACGCCACCACGATTGGTCATAAATGCTGGCAACTCATGGTGCGTACGGATATCAACGGGCTTGGGATAGGCTGAGGTATGGCAGAAGGATTGCATTACGAGATCTGCCGAGAACCCTAAACACGCAAGATCTTTCAACTCATCACGGGTCATCGGACCGGTGGTATCTTGTGAGCCGACCGTGGTCATGTGAGGCTCGCAATAGGTACCAGGACGAACACCTTGACCCTCTGGTAATCCACAGGCACGACCCACCATCTTCTGTGCCAAGCTAAAGCCCTTCTTATTATGAGGAGGACTAATGGGAACACGGAACTCGGTGGATGCAGGCAGACCTAAAGACGCACGTGCCTTCGCAGTTAGACCACGACCCACGATGAGTGGAATACGACCGCCTGCACGCACTTCATCCAAAATCACTGGGGATTTCAATGCGAACTCGGTAATTACCGCAGCGTTTTTATAAACCTTACCTTCGTAAGGGCGCAACTCAATCACATCGCCCATATTCATTTGATTAACATCGAGCTCGATTGGCAGAGCGCCAGCGTCTTCCATGGTATTAAAGAAGATCGGAGCAATCTTGCTCCCTAAACAAACACCACCAAAGCGCTTGTTGGGAACAAAGGGAATATCTTGACCGGTCCACCACAAGACCGAGTTTGTAGCCGACTTGCGAGAAGAACCAGTACCCACTACATCACCCACATAGGCGATCTGATGACCTTTTTGCTTCAAGGCCTCAATTTGTTTCATGGGACCGCGAACACCGGCTTCATCAGGTTCAATGCCCGGACGGGGGTTCTTGAGCATGATGGTGGCATGCAGGGGAATATCGGGACGGCTCCATGCATCGGGGGCAGGTGATAGATCATCGGTATTGGTCTCACCAGTTACCTTGAAGACCGTGAGGGTCATGGATTCTGGGACGGCGGGGCGACTAGTAAACCATTCGGCATTGGCCCAACTTTGGATTACAGCCTTGGCATTTGCATTACCTTTGTGCGCTAAGTCATTGACATCATTAAAGTAATCAAACATCAATAAAGTCTTTTTCAATGCTTCAGTGGCGGCAGCGCCACATTCTTTGTCTTCTAAAAGCTCGACTAGGGGCTTAATGTTGTAACCGCCCAGCATCGTACCGAGTAACTCCGTGGCCTTGACCTTGGAGATCAATGGAGAAGCAAGTTTCCCTTTGGCAACAGAATCCAAAAACTCGGCCTTGATCTTGGCCGCCTCATCAACACCGGCGGGTACTCGATAGCTAATGAGTTCTAAGAGATCTGCTTCTAAACCCTTGGGAGGATTAAGCAGTAATTTAAGGAGTTCAGTAGTTTGGTCTTTGGTAAGGGGAAGAGCGGGGATGCCTTGTGCGGCACGTTCAGCAACATGGGATTGATAAGCGTCTAACATGGGTTTCCTGATCAGAAATGAGCCTAAAAGAGTAGGCTATATTGTAAAACTTTACTGACAGTCAATCCAGCCAAAATACCCCTAAACCAAGGGCATTTAGAGGATTTCTTCATGCTTTAAGGCCCAAACGAGGGCAAGTACCCAACCAATTAGCGACCACCCCAAAAAGAGGTTTAGAGCAAAGATTGCCCCGGTATTTGCACGACCCCGATAGACGGCAACCGCTGTAGGAAACAGGTAAAAGAGGGTTAGCAGGGTAATTAGTAAGGCTGCAAGAAAGCGCATCCAATCATTCTACCTAGGGCAAGCCCGAATCAAGTTTTTTAGACAGATCCGCCGCTATCGCTATAATTGCGTATTACCAATAGACGTTAAGCGATGACCAAATACGTTTTTGTCACTGGTGGTGTAGTTTCTTCCCTTGGGAAAGGAATTGCAGCCGCCTCGCTTGCCGCGATTCTTGAATCCCGCGGCCTGAAAGTCACCCTCCTCAAATTAGACCCCTATATAAATGTAGACCCTGGAACCATGAGTCCGTTTCAGCATGGCGAGGTCTTTGTAACCGAAGACGGCGCCGAGACCGATCTCGATTTGGGTCATTACGAGCGCTTTGTGAGCGCCAAGATGCGCAAGAGCAATAACTTCACCACCGGTCAGATCTATGAGTCGGTGATTCGGAAGGAGCGCCGCGGTGAGTACCTCGGCAAGACCGTGCAAGTCATTCCGCACATCACCAATGAGATTCAGGCCTTTGTAGAACGGGGTGCTAAAGCTAGTCATGATGGTAAAGCGGATGTTGCTATCTGTGAGATCGGTGGCACCGTCGGTGACATTGAGTCGCTCCCATTTTTAGAAGCTGCCCGCCAAATGAGTTTGCGTCTTCCAAAGGGCGACTGCGCCTTTGTGCATTTAACGCTCGTGCCATGGATACAAAGTGCGGGCGAGCTTAAAACGAAACCGACCCAACACTCGGTACAAAAACTGCGTGAGATCGGTATCTTACCCACCGTATTACTGTGCCGTGCGGATCGACGGATTCCAGCAGATGAGCGCGCCAAGATCTCACTGTTCTCGAATGTGCGTGAAGAAGCAGTAATCTCTGTGTGGGATGTTGATACGATTTATAAGATCCCCGAGATGTTGCAGGCACAGGGCATGGATGAGTTAATCTGCAAAGAGCTCAACATCCAAGCTAAGCCTGCAGATCTAGCCATGTGGACCCACTTGGTCTACGAGATGGAGAACCCCCAGCACGAGGTTACCATTGGTATGGTGGGTAAGTATGTAGATCTCACCGAGTCCTATAAATCATTGATCGAAGCCTTGCGTCATGCAGGTATTCATAACCACACCAAAATCAATATTCAGTATATTGATTCAGAGCGCTTAGAGCAGGGCAATCTCGAGTGCTTGCACGATCTCAATGCGATCTTGGTACCAGGAGGCTTTGGTAAGCGTGGTACTGAGGGTAAGATCAAAGCAATTCAGTATGCGCGTGAGAATGCGGTTCCTTATCTTGGTATTTGCTTAGGCATGCAACTAGCTGTGATTGAGTTTGCTCGGCATGTGGCAAAGATTGAAGCTGCCAACAGCACCGAATTTGATCCAGAGACTCCGAATCCCGTAGTAGCACTCATTACCGAATGGCTTGATCGCGAAGGAAAAATTGAGAAGCGTGCAGAAGACTCCGATCTTGGTGGAACGATGCGCTTAGGATCACAACGCTGCCCCGTCAAACCCAATACACTTGCGCACCGCATTTATGGAGATGAAGTCAACGAACGTCACCGCCATCGCTATGAGGTCAATAATATCTACGCGCCTAAATTAGAGAAGGCGGGTATGGTCATCTCAGCACGTACACCGACCGAAGATCTCCCTGAGATGATGGAGTTGCCGCAAAGCATGCATCCTTGGTTCTTTGGGGTGCAGTTCCACCCCGAGTTCACCTCAACCCCGCGCGATGGACACCCACTGTTCTTGGCATTCATCCGCGCAGCACTCGCGCGCCAACAATCCAAAACTGCAGTTGCAGCCTAAGCAATCGTACACAACTATGTTTAAAAAACTCTGTGGCTTTCCTATTGGTTTAGACCAACCATTTTTTCTGATTGCCGGACCTTGTGTCATCGAGTCAGAACAGTTCTCGATTGATACCGCAGGGCAGATTAAGGCGATCTGTGTTGAACTAAACATTCCATTCATCTATAAATCATCCTTTGACAAAGCCAATCGTTCATCAGGAACCTCGTTCCGTGGCTTAGGCATGGATAAGGGTTTAGAGATCTTGGCGAGGGTTAAAAAACAAATTGGGGTACCGATCCTCACCGATGTGCATGAGAGTAGCGATGTCTCCGCGGTTGCAGCGGTGGTCGATGTTCTGCAAACTCCCGCATTTCTGTGTCGCCAAACTGATTTCATTACTGCGGTAGCGCAAAGTGGCAAGCCCGTTAATATTAAGAAGGGTCAGTTCTTATCTCCCTACGAGATGAACAATGTAATCGATAAAGCCAGAGCGGCGGCCCAAGAGAAAAATCTCCCCGATCAATTTATGGTCTGCGAGCGCGGCGCTAGTTTTGGGTATAACAATTTGGTGTCGGACATGAGAAGTCTTGCGATCATGCGCAGCACAAAAGCCCCCGTAGTTTTTGATGCCACCCACTCGGTTCAATTACCGGGCGGTCAAGGTAGTAGCAGTGGTGGCCAACGTGAGTTTGTGCCAGTTCTCGCCAGAGCAGCGGTTGCTGTTGGGATTAGCGGTCTTTTTATGGAGACCCACCCCAATCCTGCGAAAGCATTATCTGATGGGCCTAATGCAATTCCACTGGAGTATCTGAAAGAGCTTTTAGCAACTCTCAAAACAATTGATGCTAGCGTTAAACAAGCCAACACCTTTTTAGAAGATCGCTTTGCAAGCTATTAGTGCGCGCGATCAAGTTCTAAACCATTTACTGAGGAGATTTTATGAGTGCCATCGTTGACATTATTGGAAGAGAGATTCTGGATTCCAGAGGAAATCCCACGGTGGAGTGCGACGTCTTACTCGAATCGGGCGTGATGGGTAGAGCAGCCGTGCCGTCGGGTGCGTCCACGGGATCCCGCGAAGCGATTGAGCTTCGCGATGGGGATCAAGAACGTTATTTAGGCAAGGGCGTACTCAAAGCGGTTGAGAACATCAATACCAAAATTGCAGAGACCGTGTTGGGTCTAGATGCGACCGAACAAGCGTTCTTAGATCGCACCCTCAATGATTTGGATGGCACGCACAACAAAGCTGGTCTAGGAGCGAATGCCACCTTAGCAGTATCCATGGCAGTTGCTCGTGCTGCAGCCGAAGAGGCGGGCTTACCTTTGTATCGTTATTTTGGTGGATCAGGTGCCATGCAACTCCCTGTCCCGATGATGAACATTGTGAATGGTGGGGCGCATGCCAATAATAGTTTGGATATTCAAGAGTTCATGATCATGCCCGTGGGCGCCGAGAGTTTTCGGGAAGCACTGCGCTGTGGCGCAGAGATATTTCATGCGCTCAAGAAAATCTTGCACGATAAAGATATGCCAACCTCGGTGGGTGACGAAGGTGGCTTTGCCCCGAACTTCAAGAGTAATCAAGAGTGTTTGCAAACCATTCTGAGTGCCATTGATAAAGCAGGGTACAAGGCGGGTGACGATGTGCTACTGGCGCTTGATTGTGCCGCAAGCGAGTTTTACAAAGATGGTAAGTACCATTTGGCTGGAGAAGGTTTGCAACTGAGCTCAAGCGAGTTCACCGATTACCTTGCCAACCTAGCAGATCAGTTCCCTATTGTGTCGATTGAAGATGGTATGCACGAGGGCGATTGGGAAGGCTGGGCAACCCTTACCCAAAAGCTTGGACAGAAAATCCAGTTAGTCGGTGATGATCTCTTTGTAACTAACACCCGTATTCTGAAAGAAGGGATTGATAAAGGGATTGCTAATTCGATTCTGATCAAGATCAATCAAATTGGTACCTTGACCGAGACCTTTGCGGCGATTGAGATGGCCAAGCGTGCCAATTACACCGCAGTGATCTCGCATCGCTCGGGAGAGACCGAAGACAGCACCATTGCGGATATCGCTGTTGGTACCAATGCAGGCCAGATCAAAACAGGTTCGCTCTCTCGCTCTGATCGGATTGCCAAGTACAACCAACTCTTGCGCATTGAAGAAGATCTGGGAGATGTTGCAACCTATCCTGGTAAAGCTGCGTTTTATAACCTCCGTAATTTGGGTAAATAAGCAAAACACAGCATGCGCCTGATTATCTATTCCATGCTGGGTTTACTGATCCTTATTCAGTACCCACTGTGGTTTGGTAAAGGCGGCTGGTTAAAAGTTTATGAGCTCGAGCGCCAGCTCGAGGCCCAGAAGGAGAAAAACGCAGCGCTTGAGATCCGCAATAACAAACTCGAAGGAGATGTTAAAGATCTCAAAGAAGGAAAGCTAGCGATTGAAGAACGCGCTCGCTCTGAGCACGGTATGATCAAAGAAGGCGAGTACTTTGTGCAAATTGTGCCCAAAGACACGATGGGGCCCAACGCTCCAGCAAAGCCTAAACAGTAAATCAAGCAGGTGGCTAATGCCCTTTAGACGGAGGTCTGACGGCATCCACAAGGGTAGAGCTTGCGAAAGCCTGTTTGCAATCCACGGGGTCAAAGCGATACTGCATCCCACAAAAATCACAGGTGGTTTCTACTGCACCTTGCTCGGCTAAGATGCCATCCACTTCCTCTTGGCCTAGCATGCGGATCACAT
>Ga0209768_10000046_pt1 | contig 70916 bp, 59 predicted proteins | sample LauGreSBDMM110SD_3_FD_187564 | JGI IMG/M metagenome (GOLD analysis project Ga0209768, IMG submission 187564) | Freshwater lake microbial communities from Lake Michigan, USA - Sp13.BD.MM110.SD (SPAdes) (version 2) | ecosystem: Environmental > Aquatic > Freshwater > Lake | place: Lake Michigan... | reverse complement strand
TCGCTCTCGCATACCGCCGCCGCCGCATCGCTCCTTGTGGAAGCGGCAGGATTCGATCTTGTCTTTATTGAGACGGTGGGTGCAGGCCAGGCGGATCTCGGCATCGTGCGTCTTGCCGACCTTGTGCTGCTCGTTGAAGGACCAGAGGGTGGCGATGAGGTGCAGGCGATGAAGGCGGGCCTGCTTGAATCGGCGCACCTTGTTGTCGTCAACAAGTCTGATCGCCCCGGCGCCGATCGCGCCGTTGAGCGACTCCGCTCTGGCTTAGCGCTCGGTCACGACGCGCCGGAAGTACTGCTCGCGTCAGCGGTAGATGGGAGCGGCGTCGCCGAACTACTCGCTGCGCTTGAAGGATTGGCTGTGACGCGGAGCGGCGGCGGCTTACAGCGTCGCATTTCGGCGCACCTCGCCGCTGCCGTGGAGGCGCGCGCTGCGCAGCGTCTGCGCGACGCAGACTCAGATGGTCGCCTTGCCGCACTTGCGCAAAGCATTGCGACCGGAGCGCGCCCTCTGAGCGGCGCCGTTGACGAACTCCTCAAGGGTTAGCGAGGCTTCGGGTTTGATGATTCGGACGGTCGTTGTCGCACTCGTCGGCACACTGCTTGCACTCGCCGCTGGCGTTGGTGGCCCCGCACTCTCCCTAGACGCACCGATCCCGGCTACCCGCCTCGTTGGCGCCGCGCCTGAGAGTGCGCCGCTCATCAACCTTGTGGTGCTCGGCGATAGCTACGCATCAGCGGCGACGCCGTTTGATCGCGGCACACTTGCTCTGCTCGGTGCGCCGAGCGTCTGCGCGCGTGGCCCCGCATGGCCGCGCCTCCTCAACCCAGCATCAATCCGCCTCTCGCTGACACACGTCTCGTGCAGCGGCGCGATGGTGCCAGATCTGATCGACCGCCGCATGCGTGCCAACGAGCCGGTGCAGATCCAGGCGCTCAGCGATGCAACAGACCTTGTGATGCTCGGCATTGGCGGCAACGACACGGGCTTCAGTGAAGTCTTCTCCGCCTGTCGATTTGAGGCGCCAGCGCGTTGTGGCGAGGTTGCCGATCAGATGGCGCCGCGCACCACTGCGCTTGGCGGCACGCTGGTGCGCCTCTATCGCGAGGTGCTGCGCCGCGCGCCGAACGCGCTGGTGATCGTTGTCCTTTATGCCGATTCGCTTCCGCTTGCTGGCGAACCTGGCCTTGATGCATGCCCTGCACTGCGCGCGCCGAGCGACGAGATCTCTGACGCGGACCTTCTGATTCTTGACGAGTGGGGGAGAGCGATCGGCGAGCAGGTGAAGGGGGCGATCGCCACAGTCGACGATCCTCGCTTGCGGACTGCCGATATCGCCGACGCCTTTGTGGGGCACAAGATCTGCGCGACGGAGCCCTGGCAGTGGGGGCGAGACGGCGACATCCCGTTCCATCCGAACGCAGCTGGCCACGCCACACTCGCCGCGCGCCTCAGCCAGCTCTTGGACGGCCTGGAGGCGGACGGGGCGATTTCAGGGCGTCCCTAGCGGTTACTCGGCGACCCGCGACGTGCGCCCGGTACGCCGTGTGCGGCCAACGCCGCGCTCCACTATCCTTCCGCGTGGGCCGGTAGCTCAGCGGTAGAGCAAGTGACTCTTAATCACTAGGTCGTGGGTTCGAATCCCACCCGGCTCACCAGGAGACTGGTTTCCTTTCGCGTCGATCCTGAGAGATCGCAGGCGGTCCCGTGAGACCGGAGAGGAGTGAACGAATGAGTGACGCTGTACGCCGCACACTGGCACCGTACCGTCGCTCCCTTATCCCACTTCCAGAGTCGGCCTCCGTTGTTGACGCGCGCATCGGCGATCACGGCCCCGCACTCCTCACCCTTGAAGACGGGAGCGTCTTCCCCGGTGTTGCCTGGGGTGCGCCGATCGCCGCTGGTGGCGATCTTGTGGTGAACACGAGCCAATCTGGCTACCAGGAGATCTGCACCGACCCGAGCTACGCCGGCCAGGTAGTGCTGATGACGTATCCGCTGATCGGAAACTACGGTCGCCTGATCGCGGATGACCAATCATCGCGACCTTGGCTGCGCGGCCTCGTTGTTGCGAACGCCACCGCAGCGATCACGGAAGACGCGGCGCAGATCGCCGCGCTGCTACGACTGCATGGTGTCCCCGCAATCGCTGGCGTTGAGACGCGCAGCCTCGCACGACGTCTCCGTGAGACGGGGGCGCAGCGCGCGCGCATCTCTGCGCCGTGGGAGTCGGATGCGGAGGCGGCTATCGCCGCAACGCGTGCGCTACCACGCTGGGAGGATCAAGACTTCGTTGGCCAGGTTTCGCCAACAAGCGTGCAGACGCACGGAGAGGCGAGTGAGCCGCTTGTGGCAGTGATCGATTTTGGGCTGAAGGCGAACATCGTGCGCGCGCTCCGCACACGTGGCTTCCGCGTCCGTGTCCATCCGCATACGGCAACGATTGACGAGGTGCTGCAGGGTGGCACGAGTGGCGTGGTCCTCTCGCCAGGACCTGGTGACCCGGCGCGACTTGAAGGCCCCGTCGCGCTAGCGCGCGCACTGATCGAAAATGGCGCACCACTTCTCGGCATCTGTCTCGGCCATCAGATCATCGGTCGCGCCGCGGGGGCTTCAACAAGACGCCTCGCCGTTGGTCATCACGGCGCGAATCACCCGGTGCGTGATCTGCCGAGTGGAAGCGTCTATGTCACCGCACAGAATCACGAGGTGGAGGTAGTGGGCGAGACGCTCCCTGCGGCGTCAGGGTTTGAGGTGAGCCAGATCAACCTGAACGACAACTCCGTTGAAGGGCTGCGGCACATCAGCCTCCCGATTGAGACGGTGCAGTATCACCCAGAGGGTTCACCAGGGCCGCTGGACGCAACGCCAGTCTTTGATCGATTCGCACGTGCAATTGAGGCGCGCAGATGAGTGACGTGCGGCCGCCGAAGCCGAAGAGTGTCCTGATCATTGGGTCGGGCCCCGTGGTAATTGGTCAGGCGGCGGAGTTTGACTACGCAGGGACGCAGGCGTGTCGCGCACTTCGCGCCGAGGGGATCCGCACCATTCTGGTGAACTCAAATCCTGCAACGATCATGACCGACCCATCCGTTGCCGATGCCGTCTATCTTGAGCCGCTCACTGTCGAGGTGATTGAACGCATCATTGAGTTCGAGAAGCCCGAAGGGCTGCTCGCCGGACTCGGCGGACAGACGGCACTCAACCTTGCCGTTGCACTCTCTGATGCGGGCGTCTTTGAGCGACATCCGATTCGCCTCCTGGGCACGCCGCTTACGGCGATCAAAGCGGCGGAAGATCGTGAACTCTTCCGGGCGATGTGTGACCGGATCGGGCAGCCGACGGCGCCGAGCGCCATCGTTGAGGGGGAGACGCAAGCGGCGCGTGACGCGGCGGCGAAGTCGGCACTCGCGCAGATCGGACTCCCTGCGATCGTGCGCCCCGCCTTCACGCTCGGTGGGACGGGCGGCGGGATCGTGGTGACGGAGGAGGAGTACTGGGAGCGCGTCCGAAGCGGCCTGCGCGCCAGCCCGATCGGCCAGGTGATGGTGGAGCGCTGCCTCGTTGGCTGGCAGGAGATCGAATATGAGGTGATGCGCGACGCAGAGGGGACCTGCATTGCGGTCTGCTCCATGGAGAATGTTGACCCGCTCGGCGTGCATACGGGCGACAGTATCGTGGTTGCCCCCGTTCAGACGCTTCCCGATCCTGTGCATCAGCGACTGCGCAGTGCTTCGCTCGACATCATCCGCGCACTCGGCGTGGAGGGTGGCTGCAACGTGCAGCTCGCCCTCTCGCCTGACTACCGCGACTACGTGGTGATTGAGGTGAACCCGCGTGTCAGCCGCAGCTCTGCGTTGGCGAGCAAGGCGACGGGGTATCCGATCGCGCGCGTGGCGGCGCAGATCGCGATTGGCCGCACGCTGCGCGAGATTCCTAATGCGGTGACCGGCACCACGGTTGCGGCGTTTGAGCCGGCGCTCGACTACATCGTGGTGAAGCTGCCGCGCTTCCCGTTCGACAAGTTCCCTGGCGCCGATCGCCTGCTCGGCAGTCAGATGAAGGCGACGGGCGAAGTGATGGCGATCGACCGCACGTTTGGCGCCGCACTCAACAAGGCGCTTCGCTCGATGGAGCAGAAGGGGAGTGGCCCAACGGCGGAGGAGGCGTCGTGGGACGCCGAACTCGCCGCAATCGTCGCGCGCGGCGGTGCTGGGCTGAAAGAGTTCTTGCGACCATCTGACTCGCGACTCTGGCGTCTTCTTGCGGCAATGCGACGTGGGGTCAGCGCAGACGCGGTGCATGAGGCAACGGGCATCACACGCTGGTTCCTTGCGGAGTTTGAGCGACTCATCGCTATTGAGCACCGTGTGCGAGAGGCGGGTCGTACGTTAATCGGACCAGATCCAGCATCCATCTCACTCCTCGCCACAGCGAAACGCTCGGCGATCGGCGACGAAGATCTAGCGCGCATCTCTGGTCTGGACGAAGCGCGCATCACCACGCGGCGCGCGCAGCTCGGCCTCACTCCCGGCTACGCAATGGTGGATACCTGTGCCGCTGAGTTTGCGGCGGTGACGCCGTACTTCTACAGCACCTTCGCCGCAGCTGGCTCGCCTGCCGAGGCGCCGCCTGTACCGCGACCGGCGGCACTGGTGATCGGTTCTGGTCCCGTGCGCATCGGGCAGGGGATTGAGTTTGATTACTGCGCGGTGCGCGCCGCAGAGCGGCTACGCGAGCGCGGTTGGTCGGCGGTCATGGTGAATAGCAACCCAGAGACGGTCTCCACCGACTTCGATGCCTCCACGCGTCTCTACTTTGAGCCGCTCGATGCCGAATCGATCATGGAGATCATCCGCGCGGAGTCACCTGAGGGCGTGGAGACGCTCCCCGCATTCGTGCAGTTCGGCGGGCAGACGCCGCTGAATCTCGCCGCACCGCTCGCCGCCGCAGGCGTACCGCTCCTTGGCGCATCACTCGAAGCGATTGACGAGACCGAGGATCGCGTCCGCTTCGCCGCACTCCTCGATCGTCTCGGCATCCTGCAGCCGCAGGGTGGCCTCGCCCGCAGCCGCGCCGATGCCCTCGCGCTCGCCGAGAAGATTGGCTATCCGGTGATCGTGCGCCCGTCGTACGTGATCGGCGGGCTCGCGATTGACTTCGCCTACACGCCAGACGATCTGACGCGCCAACTGGAGCGGATCGGTGAGATCGCCGCGGCGCGTCCGCTGCGCATCGATCGCTTCTTAGAAGGGATCGAGATTGACATTGATGCGGTGACGGACGGCGAGACGGTGCTGATCCCTGGACTCCTTGAGCATGTGGAGCTCGCTGGCGTGCACTCTGGCGACTCGATCGCCGTCTATCCGCCGCAGCGCATCTCTGCGGCGCGCCAGGCGGAGGTGGCCGAGATCTTCACGCGCCTGGTGCGCGAGATCGGCGTGCGCGGTCTGGTGAACGCGCAGTTCATCGTGCGCGAAGAGGGGATCTACCTGATTGAGGTGAACCCACGCGCCAGTCGTACCGTGCCGTTCATGAGCAAGGTGACGGGGATCCCGATGGTGTCGCTCGCAGTGGACATTGCGCTCGGCGACACGCTGGCGAGCGCCGGCTACCGCTCGGGTGTGGCATCTGCGCCGACTGGCGTTGCGGTGAAGGCGCCAGCATTCAGCACCGCAAAGTTGCGCGGCGTAGACCCAACGCTCGGGCCATTCATGCAGAGCACCGGCGAGGTGATCGGGATCGGCGCCAGCGCACGCGATGCGATCGGTAAGGCGCTGATCGCCGCCAATCTCCTCCCGCCGCCACCGCGCGAGGGGCAGCGCACCGTTCTGCTCAGCATCGCCGACCGCGACAAGGTGCTCCTAGCGCAGCTTGCGCAGCCACTCGTTGAGGCCGGCTACGACCTTGCCGCAACACCAGGGACGCGCGACGCGCTCGCGGCGATCGGCATCACCGCATCGCCAGCCGCTCCACTCGGGGGCGGCGGCGGGAGCGGCGCGCCAGAGATCGTGGAGTTGATCCGATCCGGTGCGGTCTGCGCGGTGGTGAATACTCCGTCGCCGCAGAGTGGCGTCCTTCGCGATGCGTTGGAGATTCGGCTCGCCGCGGTGGAAGAGGGGGTGCTCTGCCTCACCACGATGGAGACCGCCGTTGCCGCCGCTGAATCGCTCGCCGTGCGCCGTTCACTCGCGAGTGTTGCGATCAGCCCGCTCAGCGGCGAGGGACTCCGCTAGCGGCTACAATCTACCCATGCAACTTGAGTACGTAGCCGGCGCATGCAACATCGGTCCTGAGGAGATCACGCGCCGCAAGCGTGCCGCTGTAGCGGGCCTTGCCGCCACGCTCTTCCTCGGCGCCGCGCTCCTTGCACTCGGTGCACCGAGCGGCCTCGGACCACGCCTCCTCATTGCACTCCCGCTGACCGGCGCCGCAATCGGATGGATCCAGGCGCGCCGACGCTTCTGTATGGCGTATGGTCTCGCCGGCACATTCAATCTTGAGAAGATCGGCAACATGTCGCGCGTTGCAGGGGCTGCTGCGCTCGCCGCCGATCGCCGCACCGCGCTGATCATTGCTGCACAAGGGCTCGCCGTTGGGCTTCTCGGTGCGCTCCTCTTTGCCCTGATCCCGCTGAACTAGCGGAGGCAGACACGCGTGTCTGATCCACTGCCGATCCCACTGAAGGAGAGCAGGCTCGCCAACGGCCTACGCCTCATCACCGTGGTTGATCGCACCGCACCGATCGCTACGGTGAACCTCTGGTACCACGTTGGATCCAAGGATGAGCGACCGGGTCGCACCGGCTTTGCGCATCTCTTCGAGCACCTGATGTTCCAGGGTTCAGCGAACGTCTCAAAGGCCGAACATCTTTCGCTGATTGAGTCGGTTGGTGGAAGCGCCAACGCCACTACCTGGCTCGATCGCACCAACTACTTCGCCACGGTGCCAGCCGAGTGGGTGGAGCTGATCCTCTGGATGGAGGCGGACCGACTCGGAACGCTCCTCGCCGCACTCGATCAGGCGAACCTTGATAACCAGCGCGATGTGGTGAAGAACGAGAAGCGCTCCAGCTACGACAACCAGCCGTACGGAACCGCCTACCTTGAGCTGCTCGCACTCGCGTATCCGAAGGGGCATCCGTACCACCACCCAACGATCGGCTCCATGGAGGATCTCGACGCGGCGAGCCTGCAGGATGTGCGCGACTTCTTCGCCACCTGGTACGCGCCGAATAATGTGGTGCTCACGGTAGTTGGCGACATTGATGAGGCGGAGATCGCCGCTGCGGTTGAGCGACACTTTGGTGGCATCGCCGCAAACAGCGAACTCCCAGAACATCCAGACCTTGCACTGAGCGCACCACTCGGCGGTGAGATTCGTAAGACGGTGAAAGATAAAGTTCCAGATCCGCGCCTCCACCTCGCCTTCCGCGCACCAGTCCTTGCGAGCCCCGACCTTCCTGCGCTCGAGATCGCCTGCCAGATCCTTGCCGGTGGCCGCGGGAGTCGCCTGACGCGTCGCCTCGTACGCCAGGAGCAGGTGGCGCAGGATGCTGGGCTCTCCGTCCTCCCGTTCGTTGGCGGCGCGTCACTCGTTGTGGGCTCCGCAACACTCCGCCCTGGAGCGAACGCCGCAAAGCTCGAGTCACTCTTCTTTGAGGAGCTCGCCGGACTCGCCGCCAAAGGCCCAACTCCGAACGAGATGGAGCGCGCTCGTGCACTAATCGAATCGGAAGAGATGTCGCTCCGCTCCGATCCTGAATCGATCGCCGACCAGATCGGCATGTACGCCACCCTCCTCAACGACCCTGGTCGAATCAATCGCGACCTTGCGATCTACCAGGCGGTTGACGCTGCCGCAGTGCAGCGCGCGGCGGCGCTCTTCTCTGCAGAGAACCGCGTGGTGCTCTGGTACGAGCCGATCGAGCAGGCAGTGGGGGAGACGGCATGAGTGGAGACGGCATGAGCGCGCAGCGACCGGGCCCAGGGAGTCCACGCGAGTACCGCTTCCCGCGCTCAGTTGAGCATCTCACCGCGAACGGCCTTCGCATCATCGTTTTGCCGATGCCAGCGCGGCCGCTCGCCTCGGTGCAACTGCTGCTTCCAGGCGGGGCGGCGCTTGAGACGGCGAGCAACTCCGGCCTCACCGCTGCGCTTGCGCGACTCCTTACTGAGGGAGGGGAGCGACACGACGCGGATCAACTCGTTGAGGCGAGCGAGCTGCTCGGTGCAAAGATCGGCGCAGAGGCTGGATGGGAGAGCGTCGTGATCGGCGCCTCGCTGCCAGCGAGCCGTCTCGCAGGGATCCTCGACCTAGTCGCGGAGATTGCACTTGCGCCACGCGTCCCAGATCGCGAAGTAGACCGCGTCAAGGCGTTGCGACTGGCAGCGATTGAGCAGTCGCAGGCGAGCCCACGTGCACGCGCCAGCGAGGCACTGATCACCGAGATCTATGGCGCATCCGCCGCCTACTCACGCCCGATGGGAGGGACGCGCGAAAGTGTGGCGGCGATCAGTCGCGATGCGCTGATGGAGCGTCACGCGCTGCTCCTCGGCGCAGGGGTACCCACAGTAGTAATTGCCGGAGAGCTTGAAGCTGCCGAAGTGATTCGCACGGTTGAGTCGAGTCCACTCGCGCAACTGCGTGCCTCAGCCCCAGCGGCGCCAACTGCAGCGGATGCACCATCAGATGGCGGCGCTGGTACGGCGGCTGCGCCGCGACTCCTCCTCCTTGATCGACCGGGATCCGTGCAGTCTGAGCTGCGCATTGGCAAGGTCGGTCGCTCCCGCCTCGATCCACTCTTCTACGCCGCGCTGATCCACTCAGAGGTGCTCGGCGGCCTCTTCGGCTCACGCCTGAACCGCGTGCTGCGTGAAGAGAAGGGTTACACCTACGGTGCCGCCGCAGGCTTTGAGTTCCGTCGCGGACGTGGACCCTTCACTGCGCGCACGGCGGTGGAGAGTTCGGTCACCGCACCTGCGCTTGTGGAGGCGCGCGCGCAGATTGCCTCTATGACGCCGCAGCCACCATCAGATGACGAACTCAACGCGGCGCGTCAGTACCTTCGCGGCACCTTCCCGTTGCGATTCGGCTCCGCCTCACCAGTTGCCGGTGCCGTTGCAGGGCTTGTTGCCGTGGGGCTTGAGCCTTCCGAACTTGACCGCTTCCAGTCGGCGATTGATTCTGTGAGTGGCGCGGAGGTTGCGCGCGTTGCTGCGGCGCTTGACGCTGAGACCGAACGCATCGTGGTCGTTGGTGATGCGGCAACTGTTGCCGCACCGCTGCGCGACGCCGGATTCGCCGTAGAGGTTCACGGCGATGCGAGGGGCGCATGACGGAGCAGGGAGTAATCGTCATCATTGGCAGCCCAACGGCGCTGCTGGATAAGAGTGGGGTGCACCAGGCTGGGGGACTCGGAATCCGTGTTGCCGCTGAACTTGTCCGGCGCGGCGAGCGAGTGGAGCTTGTCGGTCGTGTTGGTGCGGATGCGGCCGGTGATCAGGCGATCCTCTCCCTCTCACGCGACGGGATCGGTCATGTTGCGCTGTTGCGCGATCCCGCACTGGTGACCCCGGCTGGCGACGCGGCACAGGGCATTCCGGTAGATGCGGGGGACGTGCAGCTCGGTCTTCGTTATTTGACGAGCTTCACTACGGTGCTGCTGATTGACCCGCTTGATTCCTCCGTTGTTCGCCAGGTGGCAGAAGATGCCTCGTTTGTTGGCGCGCAGCTGATCATCGTTGCGAAGAGCCCCCTCCCCGCTGACGGCACAACAGCGTCTGCAGTGCTGGGGGGAGGCTCGCCGCCACCCCTCTTCATCCCGCGCCCCCAGGTTGAGGGGCCAGAGTTTGACGCTCTTCTCGTTGGGCTCGCCGCTACGGAGCGTGGCGCTGAGACGGGGGTCTAGCCGATCGCATACGCTCCCTTCGTGGAGTTAGACGAACTACTTGAGTTGAATGGGCCGATCAGCCCCAGTGATGCTGGCCGTCTGATTGACGCTGGTGCCGACGCGCTGGACGCCGGCGACGCCGAGCTCGCACTTAGCTACTTCTTTCGCGCCGCAGGCACTGGCCAACTCTCTCTCGCAGGCCGCGCCGCCATCGGTGCCGCCGAGGCGCTGGTTCGACTTAACCGCGACGGTGAGGCGGTTGAACTCCTTGAGGGGGCTCTCACCAGCAGTGATCGTGATGTGCGCTTCGTTGCGCGCCGCCGACTTGCGGTCCTGTATGTCACAGCCGGCAAGTTGCCACAGGCGCTGAGTGAATATCAACGCGCCGAGCGCGACGCGCCGAGTGATGCGGCACGCGCAGAGATTGCTGCTCGAATCGGTTGGCTCACGAAAGAGACAGGGGGGAGTAGCCTGCGTTCGCGACTCGCCTTCTCTCGATCGCGAAGCGGTGGGAGGGAGCGTGTTCTCCCACTCGCCATGGTCGGTGTCACCGCCGTTGTCTCCGTAGCGGCTCTCGCCTCAACGGCACTCCTTCAACCACTCGCGCTGATCAAGATTGACGCGGCGGGTGGGGATCTGCTCGCCGTTGAGCCGTGGCGACTCCTTACGGTTGCGCTCGTCCACGGGAGTCCGCTGCATCTGGTCTTTAATCTCTTTGCCATGGATCTCGGCGCGCGACTCGTACAGCGACTCTACGGTGCGCAGCGACTCCTCCTCTGGTATCTCCTTGGCGTGGTCGCCGCATCGCTCGCGAGTGCGATCTGGTCGCCGTTCACGCCATCTGTTGGAGCTTCTGGTGGCGTCTTCGCCCTCTTCGGTGTGGCGCTCGGCGCAGAGTGGGCGCACCGCCCACTCGTTGAGCGCGGCGTTCGCGCAGCCCTCGGTCAGATCGGCGGGCTGATCCTGGTGAACCTTCTCTTCGGTCTCGGCACGAGCGTTGTAGGAGGCGGCATCGACAACGCGGCGCATATTGGTGGCCTGGTCTTCGGTCTCCTTCTTGGCATCTTCATTGCGCCAACGCGAGCCGAGTCGATGCGGAGCCGTTGGAGCGGCCTCGCCGCCAGCCAGTCGCGAGAGGGTGCCGCGACACTCATCCTTAGCGTGATCCTCGTGCTGATCTTTGTGAACTGGTTGAGCTTGGCGCAGCTCCGCGTCCAACTGCCGATCTAGTCGTGTTCGCCACGCTCTTGGAGCCTGCCGCCTTCGCAGGGACGTTTGAAGAGCGGCTCGCACTGGTGCAGCGTCTCGGCGGGCCCTACTTCAGCAGTGACTCCGAGGAGCTACGTCAGGCACGTGCCGCGGGCGCTCAGGCCGCCTACCTCATCGTTGATCGCGAAGGGCGTGATCTTGTTGCTGCGGTACGTGACGCTGCGGCGATCCAGCCAGAGATCGTTGCGATTCGTACCGGTCGCTTAAGCGCTGCGCAACAGCACAACGCGAAAGAGTTCGAAGAGCTCGCCGCAGCACTTGCGGCCGCCGAGGGCCTCCACCGGATGATCGTTGCCGTAGATTCGCCAATCGCGCCGATCAGCGCGGCGGAGTGGGGGAGGCTCCCAGCAGAGAGTCTCTTGATTGATCCGATCGGCGATCCTGACGCATGGCGTGCCGCCGCCACACTCCCTGGTGATCGTGGCCTCGTGCTGGGACTCGTGCCGCCACCAGGAGCCACTGCCGCCGCAGAGCCGCGCGAGGTGCTCCTCTGGGGGCTGCGCTACGCAGCGTCACTCGGTGGACGTGGCGGCGCGCGCGTTGGTTTCACCGAGCGTCCGAGGCCGCTCTCTCTACAGCGTGAACAGACGGTTGTTGATGCTGCAGCATCTGAGCGGAGCGTTGCGCTACTCGCCGAACTCCTGCGACTGACTGGCGCCAACGAGGCGACGCTGCGCGACGAGCTTGATCCGCGTTCATTCAGCCCAGCGTCACAGCGACTGGAGAAGCGTCGTGACGGTTGAGCTGCTCGTTCTCCCGATCGGCCCGCTTCGTACCAACGTCTCACTCATCGGCGACACGGCACGCCGCGAGGCGATCGTGATTGATCCTGCAATCCCATCGCTTGCCGAACTTGTTGCCCAGTTGGCGGCGCGCAACTGGCGACTCGTCCTCGCACTCTCAACGCATGGGCATTGGGATCACACAGGAGAGCTCGCTGGACTCGCAGCGCACGTTCGGACGCACGAGGGCCGGGAGCTCGCGATCGGATCGCACCCGCTCGACCGACATCGACTAGAAGATCCGCGACCGATGGCGGCGCCGTTTCCCATCCCCGCGGTGATTCCGACGCGCGACCTACAGGAGGGTGACCAGATCACGGCGGGGGAGATTAACCTTCTCGTGATGCATACACCTGGACACACGGAGGGCTCCATCTCGCTGCACGATGGGGCGGCGGGGATTCTCTATAGCGGCGACACACTCTTCCAGGGGGCATGGGGGCGAACCGATCTCCCTGGTGGTGATGATGCGGCGATGATCGCCTCACTTGCGCGCCTCGCCGCACTCGACCCAGCAACGCGCGTGATCCCTGGGCACGGTCACGAGACGCGCATTGGCGATGAGTCCGACTGGATCGCGCGAGTAGTGCAGAGCGGCGCGCTACAGATGGAGCGGCGATGAGTCACGAGGCGGCTCTTCTGCGTGAGCTGGTGCGTGATGGCGTGATCGGTGGAGCGCTCGCCGCACACGTTGCACTACTTGCAGATGCTGGCGTGCCACTGGTCGTGGCGGGCAGCGACTCGCGCCTCGCTACGCGCGTTACAGACGCCTTTGCCGCCGCATCCCCCGTCCCTGGAGCTGCGGAGAGTGGTCGTGAGATTGAGATTAAGAGCGGACACCACTTTGAGTGGCTCGCCGATCCAACGGGGATCGGTTGCATGGATCCGTTGGCTGGGAGTGCACCGCGCAGTGCGCGCAGCAGCCGCCTCCGCATCGCCGGTCTCCTGGGCGACCTTGACCCCGTGACGGCGCGTACAGCACTTCGCGCGCTGAGCCGTGGCTTCCCCGCACTCATTGAGGCGCGTGGGACGGGGCTCGCAGAGCTTCTCGACGCGTTGCGCGCAGATCCACACCGCGTCCCGGAAGATGATCTGCGCCGACTCGGCATCGTCCTCTGCCTCGACGCGACAAACCTCACTGCGGCGCACCTGATGCGCAGCGCTGAGACGGGGGATCGCCGCCCACCGGCGCTCCTCGCCGTCTGGGACGCAGCGCGCGCAGTGTGGGACGACTTCGCTTGGGCCGCTGTGCCAGAGCTTGCCGAGCGTTGCGGAGTCCCGCAGGCGGCGTATGAGGTGCGGCATGCCGAGCGACTTCAGATCCTTGAAGAGGGCGAACTTCAGTGATGCTGAACGCAGCGAGGCGGCGCGCTATCATTTCTTCATGAGCCAGTCCGCATGAGTCACGTTGCCACTTCCCCCGCAGACCTGCTGCAAGCGTTGAACGGGTCGCTGCACGTCGCCGCTGACGGCTCGCTCACAGTGGTCAACGCCGATCTCTTGCGCACGAACGGCGCAGCGATCATCGCCTGGAGCGCCGCCTTCTCAACAGACGAGGCGACCGTGAAGAGTGCGCAGTGGCTCGCACGTGCCGCAGCCGCTGCGAGCGGCGTCTATAGCGCGAGCATCGCACCGCTCTACGCCGCACGCGCGGCGGGGGCGTATGAGGGGCTGAGCGTGCCGGCGATCAACCTCCGCTCACAGGTCTTCGACATGGCGCGCACTGCGCTCGAGTGTGCCGCGAAGATGAACGGTGCGGCGCTGATCTTTGAGCTCGCCCGCTCGGAGCAGACCTACACCTTCCAGCGTCCAGTCGACTACGCCACCAGCATTTATGCCGCCGCGATCGCCGCTGGCTGGCGTGGCCCGCTCTTCATTCAAGGGGACCACTACCAGTTCGTTGCGAAGAAGTACGCCGCCGACCCTGATGCGGTCGCGGCAGAGATCGCGCGCGCCTGCAGGCTTGCCGTTGATGCTGGGTATCGCAACATCGACATTGATGCCTCCACCCTCGTTGACCTCACGCAGGCAACTGTTGCCGAGGAGCAGCGCGTCAACGTTGAGCGGAGCGCTGAGGTGGCGGCGCTGATTCGCTCAATTGAACCGAGCGGTATCCAGATCAGCATCGGCGGTGAGATTGGCGAAGTTGGGACGAACAACTCCACCGTTGAGGAGCTTGCCGCATACCTAGATGGCTTTGACGCCGAACTTGCGCGGCTGCGACCCGGCGCGCGAGGCTTGAGCAAGGTCTCCGTGCAGACGGGGACGAGCCACGGTGGCGTGCCACTTCCGGGTGGCGGCGTTGCCGAAGTTGCGCTCGACTTTGGCGTGCTTGAGCGACTCGGGAAGCTGGCGCGCGAGCGCGGCCTCGCCGGTGCGGTGCAGCACGGCGCCTCCACGCTGCCAGAGGACCTCTTCCACCGATTCCCAGAGGTCGGCACCGCTGAAGTACATCTCGCCACCGGATTCCAGAACACGCTCTACGACCACCCATCCTTCCCAGCGGAGCTGCGCAGCGAGATCTCCGCATGGCTGCACGCCAACGCCGCCGATGAGGCGAAGCCTGGCGATAGCGAAGAGCAGTTCATCTACCGAACGCGGAAGAAGGCGCTCGGGCCCTTTAAGCGCCAGCTCTGGGATCTCTCCGGGAAGGGCGAGATCCTCGAGACGCAGCGAGGGCGTTTTCAGTCGCTCTTCACGCAGCTTGGTGTTGCTGGGACGCGCGACCTTGTGGGGAAGTGGGTTCCTAAACTTTCTGATCCGCTTCCTGCGGCGCCGAGTGAGCTGATCAGCGCCGCGCGCGTCTAGCTGCGCTTCACTCCAGCTGCGTCGAGCGACTCCTCAAGGATCTTCAGCGCCAGATCAACCTCTTCCGCCGTGGTTACCAGTGGCGGGATGATGCGAATCACCTGGGCGTAGGCTCCGGCGGAGAGGAGGAGCATCTTCCGCTTGTTCGCTTCGGCAATGACGCGCTTCACCGCGTCTGGATCTGGGACTCGCCCGTCGCCTTCGCCCGGCTTGACGAACTCAAGGGCGAGCATCAGGCCGAGGCCGCGCACATCGCCAATCGCGCTACGTCCCGCCGCGATCTTTTTTAGCCCAGCGAGCATCTGCGTCCCGCGCGTGGCCGCATTTTCAACGAGCTTCTCGTCTTCAATGACATCAAGGGTGGCGAGTGCGGCGGCGCAGGCGACCACGTTGCCGCCGTAGGTTCCGCCGTGTGTCCCTGGCGCCCAGCTCTCAAGGAGCTCCTTGCGCGCGATGATGCCAGAGAGTGGCAGCCCTGAGGCGATCCCCTTTGCCATCACCAGGATGTCTGGCTCAACGTTCTGGTGCTGCACTGCGAACATCTTTCCGGTGCGGCCGAAGCCGGTCTGCACCTCGTCCGCAATGAGTAGGATGCCGAGTTCGCGCGTCAGTTCACGGAGTCGCGGGAGGAAGCCTGCTGGTGGCACAACGTAGCCACCCTCACCGAGTACCGGCTCAACAACAACCGCGGCGACATCCTCAGCGCTCGCGAGTGTGTGGAGGGTGAGATCCCACTCCTCCTCCCAGCGGCAGCTGCATCCGGCGCAAGAGCCGCCACTTCCTGGTGCGCCCGCATCGCGCGCCGCAACCGGTGCGCGGTAGCAGGAGGGGAATGCGGTGCTGTAGACAGATCCTGGGAGCGGCTCAAAGTGGCCGCGGTAGACGTTCTTTGCGGTGGTCATCGCCATGGTCTGCGCGGTGCGGCCGTGATATCCGCCGCGGAAGACAAGGATCACGCGGCGCTTCGTTGCGCGGCGCGCCAACTTCACCGCCGCCTCAATCGCCTCACTCCCAGAGTTGGAGAGGAAGACGCCCCACGGTCCACCAGGGAGCACTTTGCTGAGACGTTCGTGGAGTCGTAGTCCTGGCTCGTGATAGACGATGTTCTGCTGGCCGTGGATCAGCTTCGTCGCCTGTTCGGCGATCGCCGCCGCAATCTTCGGGTGCGCGTGACCAGTGTTCACCACGCCGATCCCTGAGGTGTAGTCGAGCCAGCGCTCGCCGGCGCGGTCGATCAGCCAGGAGCCTTCGCCACGCTCAACATCAATGTCGCCAGCACGACCCCAGACCGGCGGGATAACCTCGTGCCCTGGGACTGGACCACCCTTGCCGCTCATGGCTTCAGATTAGCGCGGCGGCGCTGGAGAAGGGCGCCGATCGCGACGAGCGAGACGGTCGCCACGAAGAAGAGGGTGGCAAAGGCGTTCACCTGCGGCGGGATCCCCTTCTGGACTTTCAAATAGATGTAGACAGGGAAGGTCTGCACCTGCCCGGCGTTGAAGCGCGTGATCACGAAGTCATCGAGGGAGAGGCCAAACGCCAGCACGGCACTCGCCGCAATCCCAGGCAGGATCAGCGGGAAGGTGACGCGCCAGAAGGTCTGCCACGGCGTTGCGCCAAGGTCGGCGGCCGCCTCTTCTAGGCGCATATCAAATCCAGCGAGACGCGCCTTCATTGTGACCACTACGTAGCTCACGTTGAACATCACATGGGCGAGGATCAGCGTGATCTCCCCGAGCGGGATGCGTAGTGTGACGAAAAGGGTGAGGAGCGAGGCGCCGAGAACTATCTCAGGGGTGGCGAGGGGGAGGAAGATGAAGAGGTCGATTCCCTTCCGAAACTTGAACTGATAGCGCACGAGTGCCATCGCCATCAGCGTGCCGATCGTGGTTGCAATGATGGTGGAGACGAGTGCGATGCGCAGCGAGATGCCGACCGCGCTGACCAGCGTTGGGTCGCGGAAGAGGGTGAGCCAGTTATCGAAGGTAAACGAGGCCCATGAGTAATTAGAGCGGCCGATTGGATCGTTGAAGCTAAAGAGGGCAACGGTCAGGATCGGGAGGAGCAGGTAGAGGAGGGCGAGTGATGCGTAGATAGTGAGGAATCTTGAGGCCGCAACCGCTGCGATCTTTCGGATGAGACTCATTAGATCGCCTTTGAGGTGAGTTCTTCGGTGCCGAGAAGTCGACCATAGAGCGCAACGCCAGCGAGGATCAGCACCATCAACATGAAGCTGAGAGCCGCCGCGGTTGGGTAATCTCGGTCAACAAGGAACTGGCGCTGGATCACGTTGCCAACCATGGTGGTGTTTGGATTGCCGAGCAGCTCCGCGTTGATGAAGTCGCCGATGGCAGGGATGAAGGTGAGGAGAGAGCCGGCGAAGATGCCGGGCATCGCGAGCGGGAGGGTGACGCGACGGAAGGCGCCCCAGCTGCTCGCATAGAGATCCTGTGCCGCCTCCAGGAGCCTCCGGTCGATCTTCTCCAGCGAGACGTAGATGGGGAGGATCATGAACGGCACGAAGTTGTAGGCGATCCCTGCGATCACCGCGAACGGCGTATCAAGGAAGCGCGCCGCAGGATCCACGAGGCCTGCCGCCTTCAGCGGTCCAAGGATGATTGAGTCGTCACCCAGGATAGTGCGCCATCCGATCGTGCGCAGTAGGTACGAGGTGAAGAATGGTGCAACGACTAAGAAGAGGAGCACGCTGCGGGCGCGACCCGCCTTGAAGGCGATGAAATAGGCGAGTGGGAATGCGATTGCGAAGCAGATCAGCGTTGCCACAAACCCGTACTGGATTGAGCGCGCGTACTGCTGCTGATACTTACTCAGCGCGTCCGTATAGTTCGTCCAATTCGAGAAGCTAAAGCTGAACCCACTCTCGAGCGTCCCGCTCCAGAAGCTGCTCGCAAACATTTGGATGTTTGGGGCAAGGTAGAACGAGACAAGCCAGGTGAGACCCGGTGCTAGGAGGAGGAGCGGGACGAGCGCGGGGTGACGTCGAATCAATCCCATGCGCTCGCCCCCTCTCGCGTGTGAATTAGGCGCTGACGCCTTCGACGACCGCGCTGAACTGTTCGTCGAAGTAGGCCTGGTCGTCCGCACTCACATCTCCCCAGACCTTCAGGCGCGACTTGGTTGCTGCGTCTGGGAAGATCAGCGGGTTGGAGGCGAGAGCCGGGTCGATCTTGGTGATCTCTTCGGCCGCACCCTTCACCGGGCAGATGTACTGGACATATGCCTCAACGATCGCGGCAATCTCTGGCTGGTAATAGAAGTCAATCCAGAGTTCGGCGGTGTACTTGTTCTTCGCCCCCTTCGGGATCAGCATGTTGTCTGTGGCGTACATCCCGCCTTCATCTGGGACGATGAACTCAAGTTCTGCCTTCTCCGCCTGGATGATTCCCACGTCGCCCGACCAGGCGATAGCCGCCCAGGCGGCGTTGCTGATCAGGAGTTCCGTGTAGCCTTGACCAGAGAGCTTGCGCACCTGCTCGGAGCTGATCGCGTCTTGAAGCGTCGTGATCGCCGCATCAAAGGTACTGCGGGTTGGTGTCGCCGGATCCGCGCCGTTGCCGAGCATCACAAGGCCAACCGTGTCGCGAAGCTCTGTGAGGAGCACGATCTTCCCCTTCAACTTCGGATCCCAGAGACCTGAGACCTTCGTAAAGCGCGTCGTCTTCTCGGTGTTGACAGCAAGGCCGGTCATCAGTGACTGCCACGGGGCCAGGTAGTCGTTGCCTGGATCTGCGGCACGCCCCGTGAACTCGTCGGCGAGGTTCGCCACAAAGTTTGGCATGTTCGCCTTGTCAAACTTCTCCGCCCAGCCAAGGTCAACGATCTTCTTCGCCATCCACGTTGTTGGCGTCACGATGTCCCAGCCCGTATCCTGGCCTGCATCAAGTGGTGCTTTGATCGTGCCGAAGAATTCATCGTTGTCGAGGAACACCTCCTGGTAGTTGACGGTGGTGCCGTACTCCGCCTTGAATCGGCGCAGGCTCTCTGAGGTGTCTGCCGTTGCGGTGTCAACGCCGTCATCAACGTCGATGTAGTAGGTCCAGTTGGCGAAGTTGATCGCAGCAGCTGGCGTATTCTCGCTCCCCGTGCTCTCTGTCGGCTCGGTAGAGGCGCCAGATGTTCCGCATGCGGCGAGGAAGGCGGCGGCACCTGCAACGGCACCAGCCTTCAGTACTGTTCGTCGATCAAGTTCCATCCCCATCTTCTTCTCCGTGCTCATTGCTCTCCTCCTTCTGCGCCTAGGCGCTTGCGGCATCGCCAACGACGAAGCCATGTTCCGGTTTCCAGGTGAGTGTGACCTGCTCCCCAGGTCGCCAGGTGTCACTCCGCGTCGTGCGGCCAACGTTCTGCTCGCTGACTAAGAGTCGTAGCCCGCCCTTCCCTTCAACAACGTACTGCGTGATCACGCCGAGGTAGCTCGTATCAACAACGGTCCCTTCAAGTGTGTTCCCCTTCGACTGCTGGCCCGGCTCAAGCAGCGTGAGCTTCTCGGGGCGCACCCCAATTGCGCCGCTGCTGCCGATGTCGCCGAGGCTCTTCGGAGCACGGACGACTGCGCCAGAGGGGAGGGCGACCGTCCAGTCCTCGCCATCGCTACCGATCTTCCCTTCGAGTAGATTGCTCGCACCAACGAAGCCAGCGACGAATCGCGTTGATGGCCGCTCGTAGAGCGTCTCTGGGCCGGCGAGCTGTTCATAGCGCCCCTTGTTCATGACGGCGATGCGGTCGGACATTGTCATCGCCTCCTCTTGGTCGTGGGTGACGTAGATGAATGTGATGCCAACTTCACGCTGGATGCGCTTCAACTCAATGCCCATCTGCTTGCGCAACTTCAGATCAAGCGCACCGAGCGGCTCATCAAGGAGGAGAACCGCGGGCTCATTGACAAGTGCGCGCGCGAGGGCGACGCGCTGTGCCTGTCCGCCGGAGAGCTGTGCTGGGACACGCTTCTCATAGCCAACGAGCTGCACTAGTTCCATCGCCTCGCCCACGCGTCGCTTCAACTCGTCGCCCTTGATCCCGGAGCGGCGCAGGCCGAAGGCGACGTTCTCGTAGATCGTGAGGTGCGGAAAGAGGGCGTAGCTCTGGAAGACGGTGTTGACGTCGCGCTCGTAGGCTGGGAGGAAGGTGACATCAACGCCCTTGAGTTCAATGAGTCCACTTGTCGGCTGCTCAAAGCCGCCAATCATGCGCAGCGTGGTGGTCTTGCCGCAGCCGGATGGGCCGAGCAGGGTGAAGAACTCGCCGTCGCTCACGTCAAGGGTGATCGCGTCAACCGCGATCGCATCCCCGAACTTCTTGGTCACGCTGACCAGTCGAACGTCGACCTCTGCCACCCTCGGGGTCACCTCCACAGTGCGCTCCGCGCGTCGCTCCTCAACATGAGGACGTGCAGAGCGTATGACCCACGAGGGGCGGGGTCAAACGGCGTTGCGGGGTACGATGTGGGGGAGTGGAGACGGCCCCACCCTGAGCACGACTCGGGGCCGCTGACCAAGGGCTGAGCGACATATTTAAGGAGGGCGTATGGCCGAGATCAACGAGGCGGCGGTGATGCAGGCGCTCAGCGCCGTGCAGGAGCCCGAGCTCGGCAAGGACATCGTCACCCTGGAGATGGTGAAGGAGCTCGTCCTGAGCGGCTCGAGCGCCAGCCTGATGATTGAGCTGACCACCCCCGCCTGTCCGTTGAAGGACGTCATTGAGCGGGACATCCGCGGCGCCCTTGATGGGATCGGCGTGCAACTCACCGAACTCCGCTGGGGGGCGAAGGTACGCCGCGCCGCTGCGCCGAGCCAGGAGAAGCTCCTACCGAACATTCGCAACGTTGTTGCTGTTGCTTCAGGGAAGGGCGGCGTTGGGAAGAGCACCGTCTCCGTCAATCTCGCCGTTGCGCTGGCACAGAGCGGCGCGCGCGTCGGACTTCTTGACGCGGACATCACGGGACCGAACCTTCCGCAGATGCTTGGTGCAACCGGTACGCCGAAGTCGAGCCCTGGCGGAAAGATCGAACCGATCGAGCGCCATGGTGTGAAGCTGATCTCGATCCAGTTCTTCGTCCCAGAGGGTCAGCCAATCGTTTGGCGCGGCCCGCTCATTGGCGGGGCGATCCAACAGTTCCTGCGTGACGTTGAGTGGGGCGACCTTGACTATCTCATTGTTGACCTTCCACCTGGAACCTCTGACGCGCAACTCACCCTTGCACAGGCGGTGCCACTTGCCGGTGCGGTGCTGGTCACCACGCCACAAGATGTTGCACTCGCCGATGTGACCAAGGCGCTCGCAATGTTCCGCCGCATGAACGTGCCGATCCTTGGCATCGTGGAGAACATGTCGTCGTTTGCCTGCCCGCACTGCGGTGAGCAGACAGAGATCTTCGGTCGCGGTGGCGCTGAGCGACTCGCAAAAGAGGAGCAGCTTGAGATGCTTGGACGCGTGCCGCTGGAGATGGCGGTGCGTCAGGGCGGCGACGCTGGCATCCCCGCTGTTGCGCAGCGCGAAGCGGGCCCTGCAGCGATCGCACTAAAAGTGGTTGCTGGAGCGGTCGCCGCGCGACTTGCGGTGCGTGCCGCGAGCGAGAGTGGCACCACCCTGACGATCGCGTAATGCCAGAGAGCAAACGCAGCGAAGCGAGCTTTAGCGAATCAATTGATCAGCTGATCGGCGCGATTCGCGCGCTCCTGCTCGGCCACTGGTCACTGCTCCGCGCAGAGATCGGCGCGATCGCACGGGACGTGGTGGTGACGCTGATCGGCGCGGCCGCGATCGTCTCGCTGATCGTCACCGCACTGCTCGGCCTCCTCATTGCGCTCTTCCTCATCCTGGGTGAAGGCCTCTTCGGTTCGCAACTCTGGGGTGCCGCACAGATGACGCTGCTACTGCTCTCACTCGCTGCGGCGATCGCCTCTTCCATCCTCAGGATTGAGGCCGGACGCCGTCGACGGACCCTGTTGCTCGGTGCTCTCACTGGAGTTGGTGCGCTGCTGCTGACGCTCCTTCCGCTCGCCTGGGCGCCAGGTCCTGCGGCTGGTCTTGCGCTCACGCTGCTACTCGCCGTGGTGCTGGTTGATCTACTGCTTGGACTGCGCACCTTTGAGACACAACGCTTCACTGACCGCTTCATGCCACTCGCGAGCGAAGCGGAGCTGCGCGCAACGGCGCAAGCGCTTGAAGATCTTCGTGAAGAGGCGCTCGGAGGCGTTGCCGCTGAGGTGGGGGAGGCGATTGGGAGCGCCGACGCTGCCATTGGGACACTCCGCCGCAGCATCACGCGCGTTGCTGAGACGCTGACACGCGCCGCTGAGCTGATTAGACCTGATCGCGGCGGTGATGCATGAGCGAACGCACGCAAGAGCAGCGCCTAGAGGCGCTTCTTGATGCGCGACCGAACGTTGCGCGCGAAGTTCAGCAACTGCGCAGTGCGCGAAGTGCATCAGTGGAGGGTTCGCGCAGCATCGCGCGAAGGCTCCGACCGAGCGGCGGCCTTGGGAAGGAGCTGCGTGAACACCCGCTCCAGGTGATCGGACTACTCGCCGCCCTCTCCCTCCTCGGGTTGCGCTGGCTCACTGGGGCTCGCAAGCCGCGGACGAGTGAGGAGGCCACACGTGGATCCACAGAGGGGGGTGGTGTGGTCGGCGCGTTTGCTGCCGGACTCGCCGCTGCCGCTGCGGAGAAGGGTGGCCGCGCCGTGATTGATGCGCTCCTTGATCCACGACCGAACGCTGCGCGCAGCGGTGGGCGGGTGGACGAAACGGGCGGATCCACCCATGATGTTTAGGGGCGAGTGGCGAAATGGTAGACGCGCCAGCCTTAGGAGCTGGTGTCGGTAACGACGTGTGAGTTCGAGTCTCACCTCGCCCACCATCAAGGTGCAACATCTCCGCTATCGTTGACCGCATGAAGGTCACCTCCACACCTGGTCCAAAGAGCAGCGTGCTCCTTGAGATCGTGATGCCCGCCGACGAAGTGGCATCGGCGATCAGCAGTGCGGTGAAACAGGTTGCATCCCGCAGCCGAATCCCAGGCTTCCGTCCCGGTAAGGCGCCACGTGCCGTAGTAGAACGATTCGCTGGCCTCAGGGGAATCCTGGAAGAGGCAACAGAGATTTTGATTGAGCGCGGCTACCGCAAGGCAATCATGGAGTCAGACACACTCCCGCTGACGAGCCCGAAGATTGAGGCGCAGCCAGCAGTGGAGGGCGTTGAGTACAGCTTCTCCGCCACCGTCTCCGTTCCACCAGAGGTGAAGCTTGGCGACTATCAGAAGTTCAAGTTCACGCCGACCTTTGAAGAGCCTGACGCGAAGAAGGTTGATGCGGTCATTGACGATCTCCGCGACAGCTACGCGGTGCTGACGCCAGTGACAGAGCGCGGAGCCGCAATGGGCGATTACGCGATCATCTCGTTCACTGGCTACCGCGCGAAGGACGACTCGCCAATTGATGGCGCCTCCTCCGAGCGCATGCCGATCGTGCTCGGTTCCGAGCGACTCATCCCAGGCTTTGAAGCGCAGCTTACGGATGCAAAGATCGGCGACGCGACGACCGTCTCGGTGACCTTCCCGGACGACTATCAGGAGGAGTCGCTGCGCGGCGTGGCTGCTCGATTTGAGGTGGTGATCCAAGAGTTGCGTGCACGCATTCCGCCACCACTCGATAACGCATTCGTCAAGCAGGTGGCAAACGTTGAGGACGTTGATGGGCTCCGCGCTGAGATCCTGACGCGGCTGAAGTCGAGCGCTGCGGATCGCGGCCGCCACGAGTTTGCCGACAAGATCGTGGAGTACGCCATGGAGAACGCCACCGTAGAGATCCCTGACCCGTTGATCGAAGAAGAGATCGACGGACTTGTGGATGAGTTGGCACGATCGATTGCGCGACAGGGTCTCTCCTTTGATCAGTACCTGGAAGCGGCGGGGAAGAGTGCCGAAGAGATTCGCGCAGAGCTGCGCGATCGCGGTGAGCGCCGTGCACGCACCCTGCTCGTCCTCTCCGCCGTTGCCGGTGCCGAAGGGATTCAGGTGCCAGAGGAGCTCATTGACGAAGAGGTCCGCCGAGCGCAGCCGCAGGTGCAGGGGCAGCGGAAGCTGGAAGCCTACCTCGCCTCTGAGCGCGGCCGTCGCGCCATTCGTGCCTCACTCCGCCGCTCGCTTGTGGTGGAGAAGATCGTTGAGGACTGGTTCGATGCCAACTCGAGCGCCTGGCCGAGCTGGGGACCCGAGCGCCCGCCACGCCCCGTGCTCAGCCCCGCCCCCAGCCCTGCGGCGAGCCTCACGAGCGGGTCGGCTGACGCTCCCAAAGCGAAGCGTTCGCCCGCAAAGCGCTCCGCCAAGTAAACTCACCCTTCACACAACGCGGCCCAGACGCGGGCCGTTAGAAGGGCGAAACGAGAGGAGGGGTCAATGCTCGTACCAATGGTGATTGAGTCGTCCAGTAAGGGCGAACGCGCCTACGACATCTGGTCGCGCCTCCTCAAGGAGCGCATCATCTTCCTCGGCGCAGGCGTCGAAGACGACATTGCGAACTTGGTGATTGCGCAGCTCCTCTTCCTCGATGCTGAGGATCCCGAGAAGGAGATCTTCCTCTACATCAACAGCCCAGGCGGCGTGATCACCTCCGGCTTGGCAATCTACGACACGATGCAATACGTGCGCGCACCAGTGAGCACCATCTGCACTGGCATCGCCATGTCAATGGGCGCCGTCCTGCTCGCCGCAGGCGCGCCTGGTCGACGCTTCGCGTTGCCGCACAGCCGCATCATGATCCACCAAGGCTCAGGCGGATTCCGCGGCAACACGCCAGACGTCTTCATCCAGGTGAAGGAGATGGAGAAGCTGGTCAAGACCACTCAAGAGATCCTCGCCGCGCACACCGGTCAGCCGATCGACAAGGTGGTGAAGGATACCGACCGCGACCTCTTCCTCTCGCCAGAGGAGGCGGTGGAGTACGGCATCATCGACGAGGTCTACAAGCTTCCTCCAATCGTTCCGCCAAAGAGGAAGTGAGCGAACGCGATGGCGGCTGCGGACGACGGAACTGCTGGCGGCGGACCGCGCGAAGGGACGCGTAGCGGCGGACGGCGCGTGAAGGCTGGCGGGCCCGGAAGTGGCTCATATCGCTGCTCGTTCTGCCGCAAGACGCAGGAGCAGGTTCGCAAGTTGATCGCAGGGCAGGGCGTCTACATCTGCGACGAGTGCATTGCGCTCTGCGCCGAGATCGCTGTTGACCCTTCTCCAAGTGCGCCAGCCCGAAGCAACCCGTGGGGTAACACAACGCCAACGCCGCGCGAGATTCATGCCGCACTTAACGAGCATGTGGTCAGCCAAGAGCGTGCGAAGCGTTCGCTCGCCGTTGCCGTGCACAATCACTATCAGCGCATCGCCGCACCTGCTTCGCCAGATGGCGTAGAGATTGCCAAGTCAAACATTCTCCTCGTTGGCCCAACTGGTTCCGGGAAGACGCTCCTTGCGCAGACGCTCGCGCGCTTCCTTGATGTGCCCTTCTGCATTGCCGACGCTACTAGCCTCACCGAGGCGGGGTACGTTGGTGAGGACGTTGAGAACATCCTGCTGCGCTTGATCCAGGCGGCTGATGGCGATATTGAGCGCGCACAGCGCGGCATCATCTACATCGATGAGATCGACAAGATCACGCGCAAGGCGGAGAACCCATCGATCACGCGCGACGTCTCCGGTGAAGGAGTGCAGCAGGCTCTGCTCAAGATTATTGAAGGGACTGTTGCGAACGTTCCACCACAGGGTGGCCGGAAGCATCCGCACCAGGAGTACCTCCAGATTGACACCACCAACATCCTCTTCATCTGCGGCGGCGCATTTGAAGGGCTAGACAAGATGGTTGCCGACCGCGTCGGTCGACGCGGGATCGGCTTCGGCTCAGATGCGCCGAAGGGGAGCGACGAGCGCGAACGCGTTCTGGAGCAGTTGATGCCAGACGATCTCCTTCGCTACGGACTGATTCCAGAATTTATTGGACGACTCCCAATGGTGGTGGCCCTCGACCGACTGACGCTTGATGACCTGGTTGCGATCCTTGTGCAGCCGAAGAGCGCACTCGTGAAGCAGTACCAGCGACTCTTTGAACTTCACAAGGTTGAGCTGCAGTTCACCCCAGGCGCGCTGCGCGCAACGGCGGAGAAGGCGCTCGCGCGAAAGACGGGCGCGCGTGCGCTGCGCGCTGTGGTGGAAGAGACGCTCCTCAACACCATGTATGAGATGCCAGATCGCCGCGATGTTCGCCGCTGCGTTGTGACGGAGGAGGCCGTCACCGACGGCGTGTCGCCACTCCTGCTGAGCGAATCAGAGATCGGCACTGTAGCGAGTGATGCAAAGCGGGCGGCAGGCCCACTGCAGCGCCCACGCAAGGCGGCGCCGCGCGCTTCGGCGTGAGCGCTCCGCGCGAGCTCGGCTCCTCCTACACCCCGAGCGAGATTGAGCCGCAGGTTGCCGCGCGCTGGGCGGCAAGCGACTACGGCAATCCAGAGGGGGGCGATAGCGTCGCCAAGGCGGACCTTCCGCCGTTCACGATCATCATGCCGCCGCCAAACGTCACCGGCGGCCTCCATGTAGGACACGCACTCTTCGTCACGCTTGAAGACCTGCTGACGCGCCGCGCGCGCATGGAGGGGCGACCAACACTCTGGCTTCCTGGTGTTGACCACGCCTCAATCGCGGCGCAGTTTGTGCTGGACAAGATCATTGCGGAAGAGGGGGAGAGTCGCAGCAGCCTCGGACGCGATCGCTACCTGCAGCGGATGGATCGCTTTATGGAGGAGACGCGCGGCGTCATTCTTGGACAGTTCCGCCGCCTCGGCGCATCCGCCGATTGGGGTCGCACCCGCTTCACCATGGACGAGATTTCAAGCCGCGCCGTGCGCACCGCATTCGCCACACTCTATGAGCGTGGTCTGGCGTACCGCACCGAGGCGCTGGTCAACTGGTGCCCTGGCTGCAAGACGAGCGTCTCGGACCTTGAGTCGATTGCCGTAGAGGAGAGCGGGCATATCTGGGAGATCCGTTACCCGCTGGAGGGCGGTGCGCTTGGTGAAGGGATCGTTGTCGCCACCACGCGCCCAGAGACGCTGCTCGGTGACAGCGCCGTTGCAGTGCACCCAAGCGATCCGCGCTACGCGCAGCTGATCGGAAAGCGCGTGATCATTCCGTTTGTTGACCGCCCCGTCCCGATCCTCGGCGACGACTTTGTTGACCAGGCGTTCGGCACTGGTGCGGTGAAGGTGACGCCCGCCCACGATCCGAACGACCGCGAGGTTGGGCTTCGACACAACCTTCCAGCGCTGACGATCTTGGATGAGGCGGCGCACATTGTGGCTGACGCGCCGAAGCCGTTCGCTGGGATGGAGCGATTCGCAGCGCGAAAGGCGATCGTAGCGGCGCTCGATGCGCTCGGCCTTCTCGTCTCGGTGAAGCCACACACGGCGAATCCGGCGCGCTGCCAACGCAGCAACGACATCCTTGAGCCGCGTCTGCGCACGCAGTGGTTCATCCGTACCAAGCCGCTTGCAGAGAAGGCGCTCGCCGCCACGCGTTCAGGGAAGACGCGCATTGTCCCTGCGCACTTTGAGAAGACCTGGGAGCACTGGCTCACCGAGATTCGCGATTGGAACGTGAGTCGACAGCTCTGGTGGGGGCATCGCATCCCCGCCTGGTACTGCGCCGATGGCCACATCACCGTAAGTGCCGCAGTTGAAGGTCCAAGCGGTTGCACCGAGTGTGGTGCGCTCGCCGAGGGCCTGGTGCAGGAGAGCGACATCTTTGACACCTGGTTCAGCTCTGGCCTCTGGCCGTTTAGCACGCTCGGTTGGCCAGATCAGACGAGCGATCTGAAACGCTACTACCCGTCGCAAGTCATGGAGACGGGTCACGACATCCTCTTCTTCTGGGTGGCGCGCATGATGATGCTCGGTATTGAGCTGATGGGCGAGCCGCCATTTGAAACGATCTATCTGCACGGCATGGTGCGCGACCCTGAGGGTCAGAAGATGTCCAAGACGAAGGGGAACGTGGTCGACCCGCTCTCACTGATTGATGAGATCGGCGCCGACGCGCTGCGCTTTGCGCTCGTCTCTGGAACATCGGCCGGCGCCGATCAGCGCCTCTCGCCAGAGAAGCTGGAGAACGCGCGCAACTTCATGAACAAGCTCTGGAATGCGGCGCGCTATGTGCTCGGCGCGCGGCCGCCTGAAGTAACTGGTGAACGTCCCGACGCGGCGAGTGCGCAGGCGGCGGCGGGGGAGTTCGGCGCATGGTTTGCGTCGCGCATCAGCACGGCGGTTGAAGATGTTGATCGCAACCTGACTGGATACGGATTCTCTGAGGCGGCGCAGCGCATCTATGATGCGATCTGGGCTGAGTACTGCGACCAGGCGATCGAGCTCGCCAAGGTCACCCTCGCCGACGAGACACGCCCCGCAGCGGAGCGCGCCGCCGTCTGGTGGACGCTAGTGGATGGACTCGACACACTGCTGCGCCTGCTGCACCCGATCGCGCCGTTCATCACCGAGGGGATCTGGGAGGCGCTTCCGCACCGCGAAGGTGAGGGGGGGCTTCTCGCCACCGCCGCCTGGCCCGAGCGGCACGCTCCTGTGGCGAAGGGCGGTCGCAGTTCCATTGATCAGTGGCTCGACCTTGTGCGTGAAGTGCGCGCGGCACGAACCACCGCGAAACTCCCAGCCGGCGCATGGGTCCCGCTCACCGTTGCCGCCCCAGCCGACCTTGCCGCGTCGGGCGAGCGCCTCCGCGCCGCGATCGAGCGACTCGCGCGCGTCAAGCCGCTCACCATTGCCGCCTCACTCCCTGACGGCGAAGAGGGTCTCCTGGTGGTCTCGAACGCGCTTACTGGTCGACTGATGCCGCCGCAGGCAGATGCGGCAACGATTGGTGCGGATCGCGCGCGTCGTGATCGTGATCTTGCCGCCGCTCGTACACAACTCACCGCCGCGGAGGCGCGTCTCGCCGATCCGTCATTCACGGGGAAGGCGCCACCAGCGGTCGTTGCTGGCGCAGAGCGTCGTGTTGCGGAGCTGCGTGACGAGATCGCACGCCTTGAGCGGGGGAGCTGATGCCCTTCTACGACTATCACTGCACGCGATGCGACACTACGGTGGAGTTGCTACACGGTATTGAAGACGAGTCCAAGCGCACCCACGACGGATGCGGCGGTCCACTTGAGCGTCAATTTTCAGCGACGAGCGTGCACTTCAAGGGGAGTGGCTGGGCGAAGCTTGAGCGCCGTGAGAGTTCAGGCTCAACGGCAGCCCCTACAGCCTCCGCAACCCCAGCGCAGAGCAGCCCGTCAACTCCAACGCCAACGCCAGCGGCAAAGCCGAAGGCGAGCGGCGAGTAACGTTTGCTGAGCTGCGAGTGGCTTAACTAGACGAGCGGCTCGACTTAGGCGCGTGGTGTCTTAAGAAGTCCACGATCTGTTCTGCAACCTCCACCGCAACGGCGATCTGCGCGTCAACAGTCTGCGCGCCAAGGTGTGGCGTGAGAACGGTGTGCGGTGCCGTAAGTAGCGGCGATCCAACTGGCGGCTCACTGGCGAAGACGTCAATCCCAGCGCCGCCAAGTGCGCCAGAGGCTAGCGCCGCCGCAAGAGCTACTTCATCAACAAGGCTGCCGCGGGCAACGTTGAGGAGCACCGCTCCGCGCTTCATCTTTGCGATCTCGGCTGCGCCGATCAGCGGCGCATCTCCAAGTGCTGGTACGTGCAGGCTGATGATGTCTGACTCCATGAGCAGTTGATCAAGCGTCTGTATCTTCACGCCGAGCTCCGACGCCTGCTCCGCCGTCACGACCGGATCACTTGCGACAATCTCCATCTCAAATGCAGCAGCTCGTTTCGCCACCGCCTGGCCGATGCGACCGAACCCAATGATGCCGAGCCGCTTGCCGCGAAGCTCGAAGCCCTTCAGCTCGCCGCGAATCCATGCGCCACTTCGTACGGAGGCGTCGCCGCGCGGTACGTGTCGCGCCACGGCGAGGAGGAGGGCGAAGGTCTGCTCTGCCGCCGCGACCGTATTGCCGTTTGGTGCGTTGACAACGCGAATGTTCGCGCGCTCCGCCGCCACCGCGTCAATGTTGTCGATCCCAACGCCGGCACGGCCAATGATCTTCAGTTGAGGTCCAGCTGCCATGAGTGCAGCATCGACCTGGACCTGTGATCGGACGATGAGTGCGTCGGCGCCAGCAACTGCGGAGAGGAGCGCCTCGCGTGGCTTGTCTGTGAGGTTCACAATCTCATGCCCCGCAGCCTGCAGCGCACTCAGTCCGGCGGCGGCGATCGCCTCGGCGACGACAATGCGTGCCATCGGCCCGCGCGTTTAGGCGCTGATGAAGCCGGTCAGCGTCGCTACGATCCAGATCGCGGCGAGGAGACCAAGGAGCGCACCGTAGGTAGCGAGAATGCGACGGAGGTCGCGGCGGACGACAGGGAGTTCGGCGCTGACCTCTGCGGCAAGCCGCTGCGTTGAGGCGGCGCGGCTACTGATGCTGATCGGCGCAGCTGGTGCGTTCACCACGCGAGGCGTGTTCAGGCTCGCCTCAAAGGAGGCGGCCGCCGCCTCTTCGGCTGCGGTCAGACCACGCTTCACCGGCGTAGGGCGCACCTTCTTTGGGCGCTGGTCCGCTCGGAAGCGCTTCTCTGGTTTCGCCATGACTCCTCCTCGTGATGGGTCCTGCTGCTGCGTCTTGGGCAGGATAGCGGAGTCTGCGTGACGACTAGTTGGCACAGGGGGGCTGATACGATCGGGGTGATGGAAACTGAGACGACAACCCTCCTCGCTGGTGCAGCTGTAGCGCTTGGGGCGCTCGGGCTCCTGCTCGCACTCCTCGCCCTCCGCCGCGCAGGTGCGGCGAAGCGAGCCCTCGGCGAACTGATGAGCGAGGGGGAGGCGACCACCGGCGGGCGCCAGATGGCAAAGGCGTTGGCTGGTGTTGCCGACCATGCGGCACGCCTTGCGGTGAGCGAGGGGCGCCTGACGGAGCTGGAGGCGGCTGCGGATCGCGCGGTGAGCCGCGTTGGGCACGTCCAGTTCCAGGCCTATGACGACGCGGGGGCTGGGCAGAGTAGCTCGCTTGCACTCCTTGACGATGGTGGCAGCGGCGTTGTGATCACCACACTTCACGCGCGTGTTGGAACGCGCATCTATATCAAACGTGTGATGAACGGAACGAGTGAGACAACGCTTGGGGAAGAGGAGCGCGCGGCGATTGAGGCGGCGATCGCTCAGCCAGGCGGTACGCGCCGCACACGGTGACGCCACGCGCGCCGCGTAGCCCAGCACCGCAAGACAAAGAGCCAGCGGGCATCGACCAGATCCCAGTCTGGACGGGGGTTTCAGTCCGCGCACCACGCGCCTTCCGTGACGGCCTTGCACATCTCCTCAACGATCTGAATGACGAACAGTACGCGGCGGTCACCTACGGTGAGGGCCCACTTCTAGTGGTCGCCGGCGCTGGCACGGGGAAGACGCAGGTGATCACACGACGCGTCGCGTGGCTTATTGCAGAACAGCACGCACTCCCTGAGGAGATCCTTGCGCTGACATTCACCGACCGCGCCGCGGAGGAGATGCAGGGACGCGTCGACCGCCTTGTGCCGTATGGGTACGCCACCACGCCGATCAAGACCTTCCACGCCTGGGGCGACGAGTTGCTGCGTGAAAATTCTCACCGTCTCGGCATCTCTGGTGAACTGCGCGTCCTTGGGCGGGCCGAAGTTGTGCTCCTCCTGCGTGAGCATCTCTTTGAACTTGGGCTCTCACGATTTACGCCGCTCGGCGACCCAACACGCTTCCTTGGCGACATTGCAGGCTATATCTCACGCGCAAAAGAAGAAGCGGTCAGTGCCGATGCAATTGAAGCCTTTGCAGCCGAACTGCGCGCGAATGCTGCCGCCGTTGTTCCTGATGCGAATGCACCAGCAAAGGAACGGAAAAAGCTTGAAGAGTATGCGGCCGCACTGACGCGCCTTAGCGAAGAGCAGGGGGAGCTCGCCGCCGTCTACCGCACCTATCGGGGGATCCTTGCAAAGAGTGGGCTACTCGACTTCGGCGATCAGGTGCTCCTGGCCTACGAGATCCTCCGCAGTGACCCGCTCGTTGCGGCACGCGTGCGCGAGCGGCATCGCTGGCTCCTTGTTGATGAGTACCAGGATACGAATCGTCTCCAGGGGGCACTCGTTGACCTGATCGCGCAGGGGAGCGGCAACCTCACTGCAGTCGGTGATGACGACCAGTCAATCTATCGATTCCGTGGTGCGGCGATCAGCAACATCCTGGGATTCGTGGATCGCTATCCCGATGCAGGGAAGGTGGTGCTCACGAAGAACTACCGCAGCACCACACCAATCCTGACCGCCGCGCGTCGCCTGGTTCGATTCAATGATCCGGACCGTTTGGAGACGCGACTCGGTATCTCCAAGGATTTGAGTGCCGAGGCGGATCCGGGGGGTTCCGCCCCCGTTGGATTCCGGCGATTCCGCACCACTGCCGACGAAGCGGACTGGATCGCGCAAGAGGTTCGGGCATCAATTGATGCTGGTAGGCGACCCCGCGATCACGCCGTGCTGGTGCGCGCAAACGTTGACACGGTGGAGATCGGACGCAGCCTGAACATGGCGGGGATCGCTTGGCGCGCAAGTGGTGCGGCCGGACTGTACGATCGGCCCGAGGTTCGACTCCTCCTCGCTGGGCTCCGGCACGCCGCCGATCCCGACGCCTCTGCGCCACTCTTCCTGATCGCCGCCGACTCACGCTTCAAGGTGCCGGCCGCGATCCTCGCCGCAGCGGTCGGGAAGGCGCGTCGTGAACACCGTTCGCTTCGCGAGTGCCTCGCCCTCATCGGTGCGGCGCACCCAGAGACTGAACGGCTGATGGGGCGACTCAGCGGACTGGTGCAGGAGAGCGTGGAGCGGACGAGTGGCGAGGTGCTCTATCGCTGGTTGCGTGAGAGCGGCCTCCTCGCCGAGTTGACGCGTGAGGCGAGCCCCGAGGCCGACGAGCAGATTCGCAACATCGGTCGACTCTTTGACGTAGTGCGTTTGCGCAGCCGACTCCTTGAGCTTGACCGTGCGCCGTACCTGGTGCGCTACCTAGAAGAGCTCGGCGAGGCGGGTGACGATCCATCCGCCGCAGATGTTGATCCAGATCTAGATGCGGTTTCGCTGCTCACCATTCATCAGGCGAAGGGCCTTGAGTTCCCCGTGGTCTTTGTTGCGAATATGGTTGAGACGCGATTCCCGGCGCGCGGGCGACCGCCGCGTCTCGCACTTGCTGCAGAGTTGGGCGGTAGCGATGAGATCGTGCCGCGCGACCCACGCGTTGCTGATGACCCAAGCGCCCTGGATGAGGAGGCGCTGCGCGAAGAGCGCCGCCTCGCCTATGTGGCGTTGACACGCGCACGGACGCAGCTCTACCTGAGCGCCGCAGAGCGCTCCACCGGAGGGGTTCGCCCGCGAAAGGTGAGCCGCTTCGTCTCTGAGGCGCTCGACCTTGCGCGCACGCAACTTGAGGAGGTGCCGTTCACTGGTGAACGGAGCAGCGCAATCGGCGCGCTGGAGATTGTTGCCCCAGCGCCGCCAGTCTTCGCCGTGCGTGAGCCTGGTGTCGCTGAGCAGACGCCACTCACGCTGAGCTATACGGCGATTGAGGCCTACCTCGCCTGTCCGTTGCGCTACCACTACCAGCAGCGCCTTCGAATTCCACTCCCGCCTCATCACGCTGCGATCTACGGCTCGGCGCTCCACGCTGCCGTTGCAGAGTTCCATCGCGGGCAGAGGAACGGCGCCGCGCCTGAACTTCCGGCACTCACCGCCGCACTTGACCGGAGCTGGCAGAGTGCTGGGTTCGTCTCGCGTTCACACGAAGAGGCGCGACGCGACGCCGCCCTCAAGGTGATTGAGCGATTCCGCGGTGAAGAGCTCGCAAGCGGCGTTGTCCCCGCGTACGTTGAGAAGGACTTTTCGTTTGAGATCGGCGGTCATAAGGTTCGCGGGCGCTGGGATCGTGTGGATGTGCGGCCGCTCGCACCGGGTGAGCGCACCAAGGAGATTCCCGTTATTGAGCTGAGCGGCGACACGCTGCGTCCAACCCTTCCGCTCTCTGACGAATGGGTGGTGATCTCCGACTACAAGAGTGGCGGGAAGGACGACGATGAGACAGGGGTTGCGCGCGCGCGTGATGCACTGCAGCTACAGATTTACGCGCTTGCTTGGCGCTCCACTACTGGTCGCCTCCCAGACGAAGTGAGCCTGCGCTTCCTTGACTCTGGGAAGACGGCAACCGTCCCCGTTGATCCGAAACGGATTGAGAAGGCGCGCGAGAAGATTGCCGAAGCGGCGGAGGGGATTCAGACTGGCTCTATGGAGGCGAAGCCAGACCTTATGAATTGCACCTACTGCGCCTATCGCGAACTCTGCCCCTCCTCCAAGGCGCCTGCAGGGAGGCCAGGATGAGACTCCCCACACCTGTTGAGCGAGCGAGCCAGGCGGCGGAGCGAGAGGCCCCGCCGCGCATCCCAGTGACGGATCAGCGGTTGATTCGGATCACGGCGGTCGCCGCCCTCGCCGGGGCGCTCCTCTCTGCACTGCTGCTGACGAGCGTCAATCCGAGTGTCGATCCGATTGCAGGACTCGCCGCATCGCTCGCCTTCGGCTGCACGCTCGCACTCGCAACCGCGCCGATCCTGCTCGTGGAGTCGTACCGCCGCCACCCTGGTCAGTGGCGCGGGAGGAGACGGCGCGCGCTGCGCCGCAGTTTCATCGTTGGGGCGATCGCTGGCGGGTATAGCGCCTTCCGCGTGGTCGGGCTCGGTAGCCCGAGTGGCCTCCTGATCGCCGTGCTCATCGCCGCAGTGATAGAGGCGGCGCTCACTCGGGCGGACGACGACAGCGTCTAAGGGTGTAGGATCGGGCTGCGCCCCGCTGGACGCTGGATCGAACCGGCGGCGCATGTAAGCATCGGTGTGTGAACATGAGCGCAACCAAACCCCCTTTTGCTGAATCTCTCGCCGCCCTCGGATGGGGTGCCCCCCAGGAGCAGCGCGATCGTAACGACCGACCGTCATACGTTGGTCCGGTCTCCTTCTCGCAACTCCCGTGGGTGGAAGATGCGAACGAGATCCAGCGCATGCAGGCAGATATCGCCATCATCGGCGCACCCTTTGATGACGCTGTAACGCATCGACCAGGGACACGCTTCGGTCCACGTGCCATTCGCGAGGCGCAGTATCAGACGGGACTCCTGCACTCACTACAGGTTGGCGTTGACCCATTCCGTGTCCTGACCGCTGTTGATGCGGGCGATGCGGCGGTCGTACCGGGCCGTGTTCAGCATGGCCATGGTGAGATCTATCGGAAGGTTCGCGAAGTTGCGGCGACTGGTGCCATCCCGATTGTGCTCGGTGGAGACCACTCCATCACCTGGCCAAACGCTACCGCGATCGCAGAGCTCCGTTGGCCAAAAAGCATTGGCATCTTGCACTTTGATGCGCATGCTGACACCTCACCGGACGGCTACGGCTCGCTGCACAGTCACGGCTCGCCGATGCGTCGCCTGATTGAATCCGGCGCGGTTCAGGGGAAGAACTTCGTTCAGGTTGGCCTGCGCGGCTACTTCCCAGATAGTGAGACGCTCGACTGGATGAAGGGGCAGGGGATGCGAACCCACTTCATGACCGAGATTGAAGAGCGCGGCGCTGAGGCGGTGATCCAGGATGCGATCGCCGAAGCACTTGATGGCCCAGATGCGATCTGGATCAGCGTTGATATTGACGTGGTGGATCCTGGTCTCGCCCCTGGGACTGGAACGCCAGAGCCTGGCGGCATGCTGACGCGCGAGCTCCTTCGCGCACTGCGACAGATCGCAGCGCGCGTTCCCATCGCTGGGATGGACATCCTTGAGGTGTCGCCTCCGTACGACTGGGCAGAGTCAACGGCGATGATCGCGAATCGCGCCGCGCTTGAAGTGATCAGTTCCCTTGCGAAGCGGAAGGCGGCAGGAGAGACGATTCGCTGGGAGCCGAACCGCTGACCGCTGATCTCCGGCGTCGCCTCCTTGATGACGAAGGCGATCTCAACGCGGGTGGCGACGCTGATTTGGACTTCTGGCGTGCTACCGCCGCGGCGACGAGTGGTCCAACTGTAGAACTTGGTTGCGGCGCAGGTCGCATCCTCGCCGCGCTTAGCACCGCTGATCGTGCGCTCATCGGTCTTGATCTTGATGACGCTGCCCTCAGCCTTGCGCGCAAGCGTCTTCCAGGCGCAGAGTTAATTCAGGCGGATCTACTCACCTGGACGCCACCAGAGACACTGCGGCACGGTGCGGGGCTCGTGATCGCTGGCGGCGACCTCCTCCCGCTCTTCACTGAAGCAACAGATCTTGAGCGGCTGTTTGCTCAGGCATCGACGCTGCTCAGCCCAGGCGGGATCTTCGGGATTGATGCAACGCTGATTGACGCTGATCTACTCAGTGAGGCGGCGAGTGACTCCGCGTGGAGTGAAGACGTGCGCTGGATGAGTGAAGCGATCGGCGAGGTGCGTCGCGAGAGCCGCCTCCTGCCAGATCCGGCAGGGCGTGCGGGCTGCGCGCAGCTTCAGATTCGTCACTGGCACGCTGGTGACGCCACCCCTGATCAGCGTGATCCGTTTGCGATCCGCGCCTGGGGGCCAGCGGAACTTGAACGCATCGCCGAAGGGGTGGGCCTGCACCTCCATCAGCGTGGACCTGTGGATCGTCTGCGCTGGCTGCTACGGTCTACACATGTCTGACCCTCGGCCGATCGGCTTCTTCGACTCTGGTGTTGGTGGCCTCACCGTCTTGCGTGAGGCGCAGCGACGCCTCCCTGGCGAGTCAACGATCTACATCGGTGACAGCGCGCGGCATCCGTATGGGACGCGAAGCGACGCGGAGGTGCTCGACTACGCGATGGAGCTCGCCGATGTGCTTGTGGCGCGAGATGTGAAGGCGATCGTGATCGCCTGTAATACGGCAACCTCTGTGGCGCTCGCACACCTGCGCCAGCGCCACCCGGCAGTACCGTTTATTGGTGTGGTGCGACCCGGTGCGGCGGCGGCGGTGCTCGCCACGCGGACGGGGAGGATCGGCGTGATCGCAACGGAGGCGACGGTGCGCTCAGGCGCCTACTTCACGGCGATCAAGGATCAGAATCCGGCCGTGCAGGTGGAGGCGCGTGCCGCATCGGCGCTCGTTCCACTGATTGAGGCGGGCGACCTCTCATCAGCACAGCTGGTGGAGGCGGTGCGGAGCACGCTCGCCACCTTTAAGGAGCTTCCAGCCGCAGCAAAGATTGACACGCTGCTCCTCGGTTGCACGCACTTCCCGCTGATTCGCAACATGATCGCCGCCGAACTCGGCGAGAGCATCGCCGTGGTTGACTCAGCCGCCGCCGCAGCAGCAATGCTGCAGGAGGTGATCTCCGTCAACCATCTTGACGCGCCAGGTTCAACGCGCGGTACCGCTGCGGATCCAGGTGCCGCTGGTCATAGCGCGCCTGCTCGCGCCGAGGTGCTCCCAGTGCATCACCTCTTTACCACTGGTGCGGTTGCAGGATTCAGCGGTCTTGCCGATCGTCTCTTCGGCGATCGCGTGATGGAGGCGGAGCAGATCAGCCTCAGCCGCTAGTGCTCCACTACGGGAGGAGTGGCAGCGTGGCGCGGACGATCGCTGCAGCATTCGCAGAGGCGAGCGCAAGGTATTCGTCGAACGATGGGGCGGCACCGCCGTCACCCGCGTCGCTGACGCTGCGGATCACAATCCATGGTGTTCCGAACTGTTGCGCAACGTAGGCGATCGCCGCACCCTCCATCTCCACGAGATCGGCTCCTGTGCGCGTGGCAATCGCGTCGCGCGTTGCAGCGTCGTTCACGAACCAGTCGCCGGTGGTGATGCGACCGCTACTGACGGTGAATCCGCGTGCTGTGCCAGTACTTCGTGCTGCCGCTGCGGCGATCTTCGTCATGGCGGGATCTGAGCGCAGGAGTGGATCGCCGTTGGACGGCCAGTCACTGCCATACCCGAAGAGGGTGAAGCCCGATGCGCTCACCGCGGCGAAGTCGTGTTGCAACACTTCGGTGCTGATCACCACGTCGCCAATCTTGTGCCCGGCGTGAAGCGCGCCAGCGGAGCCGACAGAGATGATGCAGCGCGGCTTGAGTGCGCTCGCAGCGGCGACCGCGGTTGCGGCGGCAACCTTCCCCACACCGCAGCGGAGGAGTGCGACCGCGGTTCCGTCGATTGTTCCGACGAGGAGGTCGCCCTCGGCAATTCCAGGGAGCGTGTGCGCCTGAAGTCCTACTGCGATCGCTTCGAGGGCGGCGCGCTCTGCGCTGAGAGCGGCGGCGATCAGGACTGGGGGCTGGGCTGTCATCTTGCTCTTGTCATCTCGCTCTAGTTATCTCCCTCTTCTGGTAGTTCCAGTTCAACCACGGCAGAACGGAGGGGCCGTGGTTCGCGACCGGCGAGGAGATCCTCGGCGTCACGGAGATCGGGATCCTCCTCTTCACCAGCGTCGCTCTCATCATGCGCTGAAGCGGCCGCCCCCGTCGCCTCAAGGAGTGTCGTCTCACCCTCCTCTACTGAGGCCCGTACCGCTGCTTGGAGGCGGTGATCAAGTGCGGGGTAGAAGCCGTGACTTCGCTCAAGTTCAAGTGCGATCGCTTCAACGAGCGAATCTTCTTCGTACGACTCAATAATCCGTCCGCGAGCCTCCTCCACCATTGCCAGGAAGTCGTGCGGGGCGATGCGCTCCTCATGGGCGAGGGTGATCCCGAGCGCTACCTCGTCATCTGCCTCATGGAGCTCATAGAAGAACATGCGTGGGAGGCTAGCACCGCAGCGTCAACCTGTCGCCATCTGCTCGCTTGACGTGGCGTCGTCATCAAGGCGACACTCTCTTTATGAAGGCACGGATGCTTCGGGCGCTCCCTTCCACTGGTGATCGGCTTCGTGCTGGGGCTATTTTTTTGGTTGCGCTCATCTTCCTCATCGCACTCGCTCGGAGCCTGATCGGTGCGATCCAGGCCAACACAGAGATCAGCCGCTTACGCGATGAGAATGCTGCGCTTGCACAACGGGCGGAGGCGCTGACGGCGGAGCGGATCCTCCTTGACGATGCCGCCTTCCTCGATCTTGTGGCGCGCGGCTACAACCTTGGTTCACCAGTGGAGCGACCGTTTGTCCTCGCCGCAGATGCCCCTGAGCTTCCCGTTGATGCACCCGGCTCCGCTGAACGCCGCCTTGGTGCCGCTACCCCGCAGCGCTCACCGATTGATGTCTGGCTGGAGATCCTCTTCGGCGGCTGAGCGCTACTTCTCTGGATCCCCGAAGACGGTCCAGTGCCACGGCTTTACCGGCGCTCCAGTGAGTTCAATCGCTACATGCTTCACCTGCGTGTACTCCTCAAACGAGTAGTGGCTGAGATCCTTCCCGAATCCTGACTGCTTGAAGCCACCATGTGGCATCTCGCTCATGAAGGGGAGATGATCATTGACCAGCACCACGCCAAACTGCAGCGCTGCCGCCATGCGGTGTGCGCGCTGCACGTCAGAGGTCCAGACGCTTGAGGCGAGCCCATACTGCGTGTCATTCGCGAGCTTGATCCCCTCAGCCTCGCCGGAGAAGGGGAGGGCGACCAGCACCGGCCCGAAGATCTCCTGCTGCACAATCTCGCTGCTCTGTGCCGCACCGGCGATCAGCGTTGGCGCGTAGAAGGCGCCACCCTCACATCCGCTCGGCTTCTCCTGCGATCCGCCCGCAACCACTTCAGCCCCTGCGGCGCGTGCACGCTCAACGAATCCCGCGACACGATCCCGATGCGCGAGGGAGATGAGCGAGCCCATATCAGTTGTTGCGGCGAAGGGATCGCCGAGTCGGACGCTGCGCATCAGTTCGGCGATGCGTGCAACAAGCTTCTCGTAGATGCGCTTCTCGGCGTAAATGCGGGTGGCGGCGGTGCAGTCTTGCCCAGAGTTCACGATCGCGCCGATCAGCGCGCCGCGTGCGGCGTTCTCAATATCGGCGTCATCAAAGATGACGAGCGGCGCCTTCCCGCCAAGTTCAAGGTGGAGCCGCTTCAGCGTTGGTGCGCTCGCCGCCATCAGTTGACGGCCGGTGGCAGAGTCGCCAGTGAGCGTGATCATGTCGATGCGTGGGTCTGCAGCGAACTGTGCGCCGATCTTTGGCCCAGGTCCGGTGATGACGTTCACCACGCCATCAGGGAAACCGACCTCGCGCGCAAGTTCGGCGAATCGAATCGCGGTGAGTGGCGTTGCGCTGGCCGGCTTCATGATCACCGTGTTCCCCGCGGCGAGTGCTGGGGCGGTCTGCCAGATCGCCATGGCGAGTGGGTAGTTCCACGGCGCAATCAGCGCTGCAACGCCAACCGGCTCACGCCGGATCATGGAGGTGTGGCTGCCGCTGAACTCTGATGCGGCACGTCCTTCTGGGTTGCGCAAGACGCCAGCAAAGAAGCGAAGGTGATCAACGGCGGCTGGGATGTCCCCTTCACGGCGCAGCTTGCGCGCGGTGCCGGTCTGCCAGACCTCGGTGTCGGCGAGTTGATCGGCCTCGCCAGCGAGCGCGTCAGCGAGGCGGATGAGGAGGAGGGCGCGGTCGGCGGGAGTGATGCTGCGCCACGGACCGTCGTCAAACGCGGTGCGTGCGGCGGCGATCGCGGCGTCAACATCTGCAGGCGCGGCGAGCGGGATCTTGCCGATCTGCGCACCAGTTGCTGGATGGTGGAGGTCGAAGGTCTCGCCACCCTGCGCAGCACGCGAGGCGCCGTTAATCAGGAGCTGCGGCGTGAAGTTGGGTGCAGTCTTCGCCATCTCTGAAGGGTAGGCGATCCCTCTGCGGAGGTGTGGCACCCGTCGCGCTAGGATGGCGCCATGAGCAGTGAGCAGCCCCCGAAGCGTCCAGAGCGCGCGGTGAAGCGCGCAGCGTCAGGTGCCCTCACGGCGGCAGCCGCACCCGCCGCCCCCCATGTCGCGTCGGCGCTCGCCGCGTCAAGTCCCTGGGCCTACTCACCAGCACCTGAGTCGAAAGAGCTCGCCCTGATTCGTCCGCGCTACGGCCTCTTCATTGACGGCCAGGAGCGCGCACCAGTGAGTGGCGAGGTGGTGGTCACCTACAACCCGGCCACAGAGGAGCCGCTTGCCGAAGTGGCGAAGGGGGGTGCCGAAGATGCCGACCGCGCTATCACCGCTGCCGATCGCGCGCATCGCAAGGTCTGGTCGAAGATGGAGCCGCGCGAACGGGCCAAGTATCTCTATCGCATCAGTCGCATTATGCAGGAGCGGAGCCGCGAGTTTGCGGTGACAGAGACGCTCGACTCAGGGAAGCCGATTCGCGAATCACGCGACGTTGATGTGCCGCTCGCCGCGGCGCACTTCTGGTATTACGCCGGATGGGCCGACAAACTTCAGTACGCCGTCCCAGGACGCCGACCCGAGTCGCACGGCGTGGTTGGCCAGGTGATCCCGTGGAACTTCCCACTCCTGATGCTCGCCTGGAAGATTGCCCCCGCGCTCGCCGCAGGGAACACGGTCGTCCTGAAGCCTGCCAGCACCACACCGCTCACCGCACTCCTCTTCGCCGAGGTCTGCCAGCAGGCGGATCTTCCACCAGGCGTCGTCAACATCGTCACAGGGCCTGGCGAGATGGGGATGGCGATCGCCACCGATCCACGCGTCGCGAAGGTCGCCTTCACAGGAAGCACCTCTGTTGGGATCAAAATTGCGCAGGGGATCGCGGGGCAGGGGAAGGCGCTGACGCTGGAGCTTGGTGGCAAGGCGGCGAACATCGTCTTTGAGGATGCGGCGCTCGACCAGGCGGTGGAGGGCGTGATCAACGGGATCTTCTTCAACCAGGGCGAGGTCTGTTGCGCAGGGAGTCGCCTTCTGGTGCAAGAGTCGATCGCCGAAGAGTTCATTGCGCGGCTTAAGGAGCGCATGACCACACTACGTGTTGGTGACCCGATGGATAAGAACACCGATGTGGGTGCGATTAATTCGCGCGCGCAGATGGAGACGATCGGTGAGCTGGTTGCGAGCGGTGTGGCGGAGGGGGCGAAGCTCTGGCAGCCAGAGTGCGTGCTTCCGACGCGCGGCTGGTTCTACAAGCCAACGCTCTTCACAAATGTTGCGCAGAGCCACCGCATCGCGCGCGAAGAGATCTTCGGGCCGGTCCTCTCAACGATCACCTTCCGTACCGTGGACGAGGCGATCGAGAAGGCGAACAACACGGCGTACGGGCTCTCCGCCGGCATTTGGACGGAGAAGGGGAGTCGCATCCTCCAGGTTGCCGCCCAGCTGAAGGCTGGCGTCGTCTGGGCGAACACCTTCAATCGCTTCGATCCAACCGCACCGTTCGGCGGCTACAAGGAGTCCGGCTACGGCCGCGAGGGCGGCCTGCAGGGGCTCAGCGCCTACCTGAGGAGTTCCTAATGGGAAAGAAGAGTGGCAAGAAGGGCGCCGGGAAGGGTGAGAGCCCACTGATCGCTGCAGTCACGGCAGCGGACGGCGCACGACTCGAAATCCGCCGCACACCGAAGCTCTATATCGGCGGCGCCTTCCCGCGCAGTGAGTCGGGTCGCACGGATGTGCTTCAACTTGCTCGCGGTGGGAGCGCCAACATTGCGCGCGCATCGCGCAAGGATCTCCGCGAAGCGGTGAAGGCGGCGCGCAGCGCGGCACCAGGCTGGGCGGCACGCAACGCATCGCTCCGCGGGCAGATTCTCTACCGCGTTGCAGAGTTGATGGAGGGTCGCGCCGCACAGTTCCGCGACGACCTGATAGCGCACGGCTACGGCAAGTCGGAGGCGACAGAGGAGGTTGCGGTGAGTATCGACCGACTCGTCTGGTTCGCCGGCTGGCCAGATAAGATCCCCGCCGTCTTGGGCGGCACGAGCCCTGTCGCCTCGTCGCACTTCGTCTTCACGATCCCTGAGCCAACGGGTGTTGTGGCGATCGTTGCGCCAGAGAGTTCGCCACTGCTCGGACTTGTCACGCGACTCGCAGGCGTGCTGGCTGGCGGAAACGTTGCAATCCTCCTTGCGAGCGAAGGGGCGCCACTCCCCGCCGTCACACTCGCCGAGACACTCGCCGTCAGTGACGTACCTGGTGGCGTCGTCAACATCCTGACCGGTCGTCGCTCCGAGCTGATGCCACACCTTGCCCGCCATGCAGACATTGATGGCGTTGACCTTTGGGGCTGCCCAGATGATCTGCTCGCCGATGCGGAGCGCGGCGCCGCGGAGCATGTGGCACGCATCGCTCGTCGTCCACATGGCGAGAAGGACCGTGCGAGCGCCTTTGAGGGCGAACGCGGCGAACGTATTGACGGGATGACCGCCTTCCTAGAGATGAAGACCGTCTGGCATCCGATCGGCTCGTAGCGCGCGCTAGTCGAGGGTGAAGTCGTCGGGATCGGCGTATGCGCCGGTCGCCTCTTTCTCCAACTGCATCAGCAGGTCGTTGACGAGGCTCGACGCGCCGAAACGGAATCGGTCGGGGGTGAGCCAGTCGGGCCCGAGCGTCTCATGGACGACCACGAGGTATTGGATCGCCTCTTTTGCACTCTTGATCCCGCCGGCCGGCTTCATCCCAACGACGCGTCCGGTGCGGTTCCAGTGTTCGCGAATCGCTTCCAGCATCACGAGCGTGACGGGGAGTGTGGCGGCTGGCGTCACCTTCCCAGTAGAGGTCTTGATGAAGTCTGCCCCCGCCGCAATCGCAAGGACCGATGCGCGACGCACATCGTCGTAGCTCCCAAGTTCGCCCGTCTCAAGGATGACCTTTAGATGTGCCGGACCGCAGGCATCCCTCACGGCCACGATCTCATCCCATACTTTTGCAAAGTCGCCGGATAGAAATGCGCCACGGTCGATCACCATGTCGATCTCATCTGCCCCCGCAGCAACGGCGTGCTTCGTCTCAGCGATCTTCAGGTCAATCCATGAGCGTCCACTTGGGAATGCGGTAGCAACGGAGGCAACCTTCACGGAACTCCCAGCGAGTGCCTCCTTTGCGATCGCGACCATGTCGGGGTAGCAGCAGAGCGCCGCCACAGATGGAACTTCGCTGTTGCCTGGCTGTGGGCGCATCGCCTTGGCGGCGAGCTGCCTGATCTTCCCCGGAGTGTCCTTCCCCTCCAGCGTGGTGAGGTCGCACATGCTGATCGCCAGGCGGAGCGCCCAGACCTTGGTCGACTTCTTGATTGAGCGAGTCTTCAGCGCCGCCACGCGCTCTTCGATCCCAACGCGATCAACAGGGGTGACGTCACGGAGCCATCCGGCCAGCGCGCGCGAATCTGTTGCGGTGGGGAGTGAGAGGCTCATGGGGAGAGTATCCTCTGCGTACGAAGTTCAGGCAAGGGGAGGGGTGGCGCAATGAGAGCAGGAGAAGAGGGGAGCCGCGAGCCACGCTTCGCGCGCGCCGACGACGATCTGCGTCTCTTCACGGAGATGCCGAAGGCGGAGCTGCACCTTCATCTTGACGGCTCACTTGATCCGAGCCTTGCGCTCGAGCTTGCGAAGACGCGCGGCGTTGAGGCACCGCGCGATTGGGCGGGGATGCGCGCCGCACTCGTGGCACCTGAACGCTGCGCTGATCAGGCCGACCTGCTGCGCGCCTTCGACTTACCGATCGCACTGCTCCAAGATGCTGAGGCGTTGGAGCGTGCCGCGGATCAGCTGGTGCGCGCGAAGGCGGCAGAGAGCGTTGTCTATATGGAGCTGCGTTGGGGTCCTCATCTGCACACGGCGAAAGGACTGACGCAGTCGCAGGTGATCGCTGCAGTTGCAAAGGGGGCAAACGCCGCCGCCACTGCGTGTGGCGTTGAGGTGCGCCTCATCATTACGGCACTCCGGTCGCACAGCCTGGAGGAGAACCGCGCGCTCGCCGCCGCTGCGGTTGCGGCAAAAGATCTCGGTGTGGTCGGCTTCGATCTCGCTGGGCGTGAGGCGGCCTTCCCAGATCCGCTCACCTTCAAATCAGCATTTGATGTTGCGCGCGACGGCGGCCTTGCGATCACCCTGCATGCTGGTGAGTGGGGTGGTGCAGCGCAGGTACGCCGCGCGCTCGCCGTCAACCCTGCCCGCATCGCACATGGCGCGGTTGCCGTTGAAGATCCTGCACTCTGCGATGAGCTGATCGCCCGTGGCGTGGTGCTTGACCTCTGCCCGTCAAGCAACGTGCAGGCGGCGATCGTCTCGGGGTACGGCGACTTTCCAATTCTCACCCTCCACCGTCGCGGCCTCCGCGTAACCCTCAACACGGACGACCTGGTTGTCAGTGACCTGACGTTGAGCGAGGAGTACGGTCGCGTTCGACGCCGGCTCGGCGCCTCTGTTACAGAGTTGCTGGAGATCGCGCATGCGGGCTACGAGGCGGCCTTCGTGCCTGACCCACTGCGGGGGGCACTTCTAAAGCGGTTCACGGACTGGCGGCTCGCCCGCCTCTCCTCGCACGAATAGCCACGTTCGCTCCGTTGCCTCGCACGGGGGCTGGAACCTGAGCGCAAGTCAGGGGGGAATAGGGCAGAATGCCGCCAGTGGCCAGCACAGTGCTGGCCCGCCTGTGGCGCGTTGCGCCTAGGCAAGCAGTAATAGCGGAGGGCTACATAAAGATGAAGACGCGAATGTTCGCGCTCCTCAGCATGCTGGTGCTCGTCGTTGCCGCCTGCGGCGGTTCGACCGAGTCACCATCAGCCTCTGTAGAGGCCGGTAAGGGCGACTACAAGGCATGCCTCTCGTTGGACACCGGTGGTCCAGCAGACAAGAACTTCAACCAGTCAGCCTACGAAGGCCTGCAGGCGCTTGAGGCCGATGGCTTCCAGATCGCCTACACAACCGCTGTCGATGATTCGTCGTACGCGCCGAACATTCAGCAGTTGATCGACCAAGGCTGCAACACGGTGATCGCGGTTGGTTACAACCAGGGCACCGCGCTTCAGGAGAAGGTCGTTGCTCCAGAGAACGCAGAGATCGCCTTCGGGTGGGTCGATGCAACCTGGACGCTTGAAGACGGCACCATCCCAGCAAACTTCACTGGAATCGATTTCCAGATCGACGAGGCTTCCATGCTCGCTGCGTATCTCTCAGCAGGCATCTCCTCAACCAAGACCATCGCCACGTACGGCGGCGCGCCATATCCTGGCGTGACGAAGTTCATGGACGGTTGGGTCGCGGGAGCCAATTACTACGCCGAAAAGAAGGGCGTTGAAATCAAGGTTCTCGGCTGGGATCCAGCTGCCGCAACAGGTACGTTCAACCCGAGCACTGCGCCGTTCAACGACGTGGACTTCGGGAAGACGACGGCTGAAGCGTTCGCGGGCCAAGGCGCCGATGTGGTGCACGCAGTTGCAGGAACAACGGGCAATGGTTCGTACCAGTACATGCTCGACAACAACCTGTACTCGGTTGGCGTCGACCTTGACCAGTGCATCAGCCTTCCAGAGTATTGTGGAACACTCCTGACCTCAGCACAGAAGAACATCGGTGCTGCAGTGATCACGGCAGTGAACGACCACTACGCCGGCAACAAGGGTGGCACCAACTACGTTGGTACCCTCAAGAACGGCGGCGTTCAGATCGCAACGCTCGATCGAACCGAGTCCGAATGGACCAGCGTGTTCGGTTCGCTCGTTACGGCAGAGTTGAAGGCGGAGGTTGAGGCCCTGAAGGCCGCAATCATCGACGGCTCTGTCAGCGTTTCTTCGTACGCAGGGAAGTAGCTAGTTCGGCGCATCGTTGACACGATGTGCCATAGAACCCCGCCCGGGTGCTTCGGCGCTCGGGCGGGGATCTAAATGCCACTGATTCGTTTGAGAAGGGGGCGCGCCACATGAAGCTAGAACTGCAAGGAATCACCAAGCAGTTCCCGGGTGTGCTCGCAAATGACCGCATCTCAATCTCCGTCGACAAGGGCCAGGTTCTCGGCTTGCTCGGAGAGAATGGCGCTGGCAAGACCACGCTGATGAACATCCTTTCCGGCCTCTATCGCCCCGATTCAGGCAGCATCCGCATCGATGGCACCGAACGCACGTTCCGTGATCCCGCAGAAGCAATCAACGCCGGGATCGGAATGGTCCATCAGCATTTCATGCTCGTTCCGGTCTTCGACGTGACGGAATCAGTCGTCCTAGGGAGCGAACCGACCAAGGGGCCTCTCGGTAGCTTTGATCGCACGACCGCTCGCGCGCAGGTCGTCGAGTTGTCAAAGAAGCACGGACTCCACGTAGATCCCGATGCCAAAATTGAATCGCTCCCTGTAGGCGTTCGCCAACGTGTTGAGATCCTGAAGGCGCTCTACCGAAAGAGTGAGATCTTGGTGCTCGATGAGCCTTCGGCAGTTCTCACGCCTCAAGAGACCGAAGAACTCTTCGAGATCATCCGGGGCCTCGCAAAAAGCGGGACCGCGGTGATCTTCATCACGCACAAACTGAATGAGGTAATTGCAGTCGCTGACAAGATCACGGTGCTCCGTCGGGGTACAGTTGCTGGCGAGACAACGCCTGCAGCGGCGACCGCCGCAAGCCTTGCGGAGATGATGGTTGGTCGCGAGGTTCAGTTGACCGTTAGCCGCTCCAAATCCAAAGTGCTAGAACCCATCTTGGAAGTCAACGAGATGAGCGTCCTGAACGACGCGGGTGCCATCGCTGTGGATCGCGCAACATTCGAAGTCCGAAGCGGCGAAATTCTCGCCATCGCCGGAGTTCAAGGAAACGGACAGACCGAATTAGTTGAGGCACTGACGGGACTTCGCCCGATTGACTCAGGGAACGTGATGTTGGAGTCTAAGGCCTTTGCTGCAGGATCTCCCCGTGAGATTGCGAGCGCAGGCGTCGCGCATATTCCTGAGGATCGCAACCGTGACGGCATGGTCAAAGGGATGACCATTGCGGAGAATTACATTCTCAATACGTATCACTTGCCTCAGTACAGCAAGCGGGGTCTGCTGGATCGAAAAGCGATCAGCGCCGCGACCGAGAAGGCCGTGAAGGACTTTGATGTTCGTACGCCGTCAATTGATACTGACATCGCTTCGCTCTCTGGTGGCAACCAGCAGAAAGTGATTGTCGCGCGAGAGTTCAGCCGCAATGTCCGTCTCGTCATTGCGGCGCAGCCAACACGAGGTCTGGACGTGGGCTCCATTGAGTACATCCACCGTCGAATCGTAGAACAGCGCGACTCCGGTGCCGCCGTCCTCATCGTCAGCACAGAGCTTGACGAAGTGCTTGCCCTGGGGGATCGAGTGGCAGTGATGTACGAAGGTAGAATCGTGGGCATCCTTGACGCAAAGGACGCAACTCGAGAACGGGTTGGCCTCTTGATGGGGGGAATCGTCGCATGAACCGGATTGGTGCTTTTGCAGGAAAACTACGCGTACCAGCTCTGTCAATCTTTGTCGCGCTCTTTATTGGTGCACTTTTCATCATCTTCACCGACGTTGAGGTCCTTGGCCGACTGCTCTCCGATCCAATCGGTGCGCTTAGCCTTGGGGTCGGACGTGCGGCCACCGCCTATTCAGCGCTCCTCCGCGGAGCATTAGGAGACCCCGAAACCATCGGCAAGGCCCTCGCCTCGAACGGCGACGTGCAGCTCTGGGCGCGCGCGTTGCGACCGATCGTCGAGAGCGTGGTTGCGTCAGTGCCCCTGATCTTTGTTGGGCTCGGTGTGTCTGTTGCGTTTCGAACGGGCATCTTCAATATCGGAGGTGCGGGCCAGTACACAATGGGCGCGGTCGGTGGAACCCTGGCCGCGCTGATCTTTGGTGGCGGTGTGACACCTGCGCCGATCGCCATCATCCTCGTAATGATCTTCGGCCTCATTGGCGGTGCCCTATGGGCATTCATTCCTGGCTTCCTGAAGGCCCGCGTTGGGGCGAGCGAGGTAATCACAACGATCATGCTGAATTTTATTGCAGCCCAGTTCGTGTTCTTCCTCGTATCAAATTTTGAGTTCATCCAGAAGCCTCCCCGCATCCAACCGGTGTCGAAGGAACTGAGTCAGTTCGTGGACCTTCCGGGGATACTGCCGATTGAGAGCCTCCGTTTGGATATCGGAATCATCGTGGCGCTGCTCACCGCTGTTGCTGTCAGCTGGTTCCTCTTCCGGTCAACTCGAGGCTTCGAACTCCGCACCGCTGGGTTGAACATTGCGGCTGCGAAGTACGCGGGCATGGGCGCGGCGAGCTCCATCATTACGGCGATGCTCATCTCAGGCGCGATTTCGGGGCTCGGGGGCGCGCTCGTTGCTGTGGGTACGGTGAAGCAACTTTCACCAGGAATCGCGGGTAGCGTGGGGTTCACGGCGATCGCGATTGCGCTCGTTGGCGGGACTCGACCGAGCGGCGTCGTCGCCACGGCTCTTGTGTTCGGGCTTCTGCAGCATGGCGGAAGCCTGATGCAGGTGACCACCTCTATTCCGATTGAAATGCTGCTCTTCATTCAGGCACTTGTCATTGCGTTCATCGCCGCACCTGAACTGACCCTGGGTATCATCAAGAATCCATTTGTCCGGCGTTCAAAGTCGGTGACGAAATGAGTGGGGGAGGTGACGTGTCACGCACGAAGAAGTCCTCAAAGGGACGCGAGGAAGTTTCGGCGAGCTCCGTCCCTGCAGGCGTTGAGACCCACAGCGCAGGTGAAAGCGCCGAAGCGCACCAGCAACAGGTAGCAGCGCGTATTCGTGCGGGCCTGTTCGCGATCTTCGCGGCAATCTCTGTTTCCATCACGTCTGGTTCGTTCGGAGTGGACGGCAATTTCGCGTTTTGGAGCGATTCGATCGGTGGCGAGCAGGTGTTCTTCTCGGTACCAGTCGCACTTCTGTGGGGCATAGTTTCTGTCGGCTTTATCGCTATCACCCTGCTCCAGCTTCTCCGTGGCGCGAAATTCGCGTGGAGGGCTTCGATCGGAATCATCGCCCCCGCCTTGGTCATTGCCCTGCTCGCTCGTCTCTTGGACGGGACGACTGCGAACCTCACTGTGTTCTTCACGAGCACATTGAGTTTTGCGATCCCAGTTGGCATCGGTGCGCTAGCAGGTATCATCTCCGAGCGGAGTGGAATCCTCAACATTGCGGTTGAAGGGAAGTTGCTCTCGGGCGCTATGGTCGGGTCAATTGCGTCGAGCATCACGGGCGTTGCCATCGCGGGTCCTGTCGCGGGCGCCTTGATCGGAGCGCTACTGAGCCTATTTCTCGCCTGGCTGGGGATTCGCTACAAGGTCGACCAGATCATTGCTGGAACGGTCATCAACATCGGCGCGTTGGGCATCACCAGCTTTGCGTATCTACGAATCCTTCAGCCATACAGCGAATACAATCGCCCGATCGGGATTGAAACCGTTGATATTCCACTGCTTTCTCACATCCCGATCCTCGGTCCAATCTTCTTCTCGTTGAGCCCCTACTTCTACGCGTCCGTTGGCTTGATTCTCTTCTTTACATACATGATTTATCGAACACGCTGGGGGTTACGACTTCGAGCGGCGGGTGAACAGCCGAGTGCTGCGGGCACCGTTGGCGTTGACGTGGTGACGCTTCGCTACCGCGCGATGCTCATCGCTGGCCTCCTTGCAGGTTTTGCAGGAAGTTATATTGCTTTGAGCGGAACTGGCGGATTCGGAATCAACACTAGTGCGGGTAAGGGATTTATCGCGCTCGCCGCGGTGATCTTTGGAGCGTGGAATCCAGTTTATGCATTCGGGGCGGCCCTCATCTTTGGTATGACCTCTGCAGCAACCACGTTGCTCTCGGGTCTTGGAGTCTCGCTGCCCCCTCAGATCTTGCTCTCAATGCCGTATATCGTCACGATCATTGTGGTGGCGGGCCTGATTGGTCGGGTGCGAGCCCCCGCATCGGCCGGACGACCATACGATCAGGGTTAGAGCGCTCACCCTGTGAGTGACTCGTCGGTGATCGGTTGGCCAACCTTTCATCACGCGCAGCTCACGCCGCGAACCGCTCCTGTCGGCACCGTTGCTAAGCCTCTCCCGCTGATCATTGACAGCGATCCTGGTCTTGATGATGCGCTGGCCATTGCCTGCGCCGTAGTTCGGCCGGAGCTCAATCTCCTTGCGGTGACGAGTGTTGGTGGAAACGCTGATGTCCAGCACTGCACGGAGAACGCCCTGCGTCTGCTTCACCTGTACGGGGCAGACAACGTTCCCGTTGCTGAAGGTGCCGCAGGTCCACTTGCTGGGCCACTCGAGCGTGCCACCGAAGTTCATGGCGAAGGCGGGCTTGGCAACACCAAGCTGCCGAAGGCTCCGCGCACCGTGGAGCCAGAAGGCGCCGTTGCGCTGATGGCGCGCCTCTTGGAGGCTTCGCCTGAACCTGTGGCAATCGCCCCAGTGGGACCGTTGACAAACATCGCCCTGTTGATTCGCTCATATCCACACTTAGCCTCGAAGATCTCCCATATCTGTCTGATGGGAGGCTCGGTGGGGGAGGGGAACTCATCCGCCTCAGCAGAGTTCAACATCTATGCCGACCCGACCGCTGCGGAGATCGTCTTCAATAGCGGACTGCCGATCACCATGATTGGACTCGATGTCACCCACCACGCGATCCTCGACCGCACCATTCTTGAGCGGCTGACGGCACTTCCCGGAGCTTCAGCAAAGGCTGCTGCTGAGTTGCTTAAGTACTCATTCGATCGCTCTGCAGCGTGGGGCCAGGGGGAGAAGATGGCAATTCACGATGCCGTCGCCGTGCTCCACCTCGCCATTCCTGATCTCGTAGGCGTCTCGCGCTACCACGTGGTGGTTGATGCTACCCAGGGCCCGGCACGAGGCCGAACGATCGGCGATGCAAATCCTTATCGGCTCAAGCGCGACAAGATTGAACCGAACTGCGATGTTGGACTAACCATTGATAGCCAGCGCTTCGCAAACGAGATGGTAGACATCTATTCGAAGCTGCCATGAGCGAACTGAAGCCGAATCCTCTCCCGCTTTCAACGCCATTCCCGCCTTCACCACGCCGTGCACCGCTCGGCACCGTTACGAAGCCTCTACCGGTCATCATTGATTGCGACCCAGGGCACGATGACGCCATGGCACTCGCGGTTGCGCTGGCGCGACCAGAGTTGAAGGTGCTGGGCGTTACCGCCGTTGCGGGTAATGCCTCTCTTCCCAAAACCTATGAGAATCTCCGCCGCACCCTTGCGTTGCTCGGCGCGCATCAGATGCGCGTGGCTGCTGGCGCCGATGTGCCGCTCGTTCGTCCACTCTGGGTCGCACCATATGTCCACGGTGACTCAGGCCTTGATGGGGCAGAGCTCCCTGCGCCGTCTGGTGTTGAGCATGCTGCTGGCGCCGTTGACCTGATCGCAACGCTGCTACGTGAGTCGGCAGAGCCGGTGACACTCGTCCCTCTCGGACCACTCACCAACATTGCGATCCTGCTGCGCGATCACCCCGAGCTGAAACCGAAGATTGCGCACATCTGCTGGATGGGCGGTGCAATCGGAGAGGGGAACGTCACCGCCTCTGCAGAGTTCAATTCGTATGTTGACCCAGATGCCGCGGCGATCGTCTTTGCCGCAGGGATCCCGATCACGATGGTCTGCCTGGACGCGACGCACCGCGCGTTGACTGGCGAGACGGCACTGAAGCGCCTCGAATCTGCGGGGACGCTGCCAGCAACCATCTTTGCCGATCTGCTTCGCTTCTACGCGATCTTCCATAAGCATCGGTACGACTGGCCAGCCTCCGCCGTGCATGATGCTGTTGCCGTTGCGCATCTCGCCGTGCCAAATCTTCTTGCACTCGTGCATGCGGCAGTGGACGTTGAACTTGGTGACCTCGCCCGCGGACGAACAATCACCGACTGGTATGGCGACCGTCTCGTGCAGCGTGGCCGTGTGGCAGATGTTGACGTTGCTGTCGGGGTGGATGCGGATCGCTTTGATGCGGTACTCGTGGAGGCGATCCTCTCGTTCAAGTAAGAAGAGCGTCTAGACGCGCTTAGCAGCGCAGGCGCAACTCCGCCAAGATTCCTGGGATTGCCGCTGTAATTTCTGCCGCAGCGCGTTCGTACGCTTCCATCGGATAGCTCCACGGATCGTTCAGATCTTCCCCCGTAGCTTGCGGATCAAAGTCACGCAGGAGCCGCACCGTTGGCTTCTGCTCAGTTGCGGCAGCGATCGCGCGGCCGTCACGCAGGTTGAACCGATCGGCGACCAGGATCAGATCTTGTCGCGCCGCCAGCGCAGAGGTGAGCCTCCGCGCCCGATGCTTTGTCCGCAACCCGCGTTGCGCGAGCAGCCCTGCGGAGTTGGCGTGCATCCCCTCACCCTCATGCTCGTCGGAGGTGCCGGCACTTGAGACGCTCACCTGGCCAGCGAGTTCAGGGTCGGCGGCGACCGCCGCCTCAAGGAGCACCTCGGCGAGCGGTGAGCGGCAGATGTTGCCGTGGCAGAGGATCAGTACGTGGAGCATGTGCGGAGACTACCTGAGCCGAGGAGGCGTGCTGGGCGGGGGAGTGCGCCGCGGGCGTGGGTTCGGTATCCTGTACGAGCGTGCATGGCGGGGTAGCTCACCGGTAGAGCAGGGGATTCATAAGCCCTTGGTAGCAGGTTCGATTCCTGCCCTCGCTACCAACGTCAAGCGCAGTCGGAGAGCAGAGGAGGTTCTAGTGATCCCGAAGTCCTTCCGTAACGGTGCCGTGATGCTGATGCTCCTACTCGGAACGGTGCTGCTCCTTGGCAGCGTCCTCCTCTCTCCAACCCCCGCGCCAAGTAAGGGCTACTCCGCCTTCCTCAGCGATGTGAAGTCCGGGCGGGTTGACTCTGTGGTGCAGCAGGATCAGACCCTGACGATCACGCTCAGCGGCACGCCACCCGAGAACTACCAGGTGCAGGTGCCAACGCAGCTGACCGATGTCTACAACGATCTGCTTGCCGCTGCCTCCGCGGGCGGGCAGAGCCCCGAGAGCATCACCTTCGGCGCAAAGGCGCCAGATGAGTCCGGGCAGCTGATGGGCCTCCTCTTGAGCGCTTTACTTCCAGTGCTCCTCATCGGCGGCCTCTTCATCTTCATGATGCGCAGTGCGCAGGGCCAGAACAACCAGGCGATGAGCTTCGGCAAGAGCAAGGCGAAGATGTTCGTGGCGAACAAGACGCCGGTCACGTTTGCCGAAGTGGCAGGCGTGGAAGAGGCGAAGGCCGAGCTCGCTGAGGTGGTTGAATTCCTGAAGTTTCCAGAGCGCTTTGAGGCGCTTGGCGCAAAGATTCCGAAGGGCGTCCTTCTGATCGGTTCGCCAGGAACCGGGAAGACGCTCCTGGCGCGCGCCGTCGCTGGTGAGGCGGGCGTGCCGTTCTTCAGCATCTCTGGATCTGAATTCGTTGAGATGTTCGTGGGAGTCGGTGCCTCGCGCGTGCGCGACCTCTTTGAACAGGCGAAGCGCAACTCGCCATGCATCGTCTTCATCGACGAAATTGACGCGGTCGGCCGACAGCGCGGCGCCGGGCTCGGTGGCTCACACGATGAGCGCGAGCAGACGTTGAACCAGATTCTTGTGGAGATGGACGGCTTTGAGACGGGGACCAACGTGATCATCATCGCCGCAACGAACCGACCAGACGTGCTCGATCCGGCGCTGCTGCGACCGGGTCGATTCGACCGCCAAGTGATCCTTGATCGCCCAGACCTTAAGGGGCGACTCGCCATCTTGAAGGTTCACGTGAAGGGGAAGCCGCTCGACAAGACGGTGAACCTTGAAGAGATCGCGCGCCGATCGCCAGGATTCTCTGGCGCCGACCTTGCAAACCTGATGAATGAGGCGGCGATCTTGGCCGCACGTCGCAGCAAGCGCGTCGTTGGGATGGACGAGTTTGCCGAGGCGCTCGACCGTGTCATGGCGGGGCCCCAGCGGAAGAGCCGCCTGATCACCGAGCCTGAGAAGCAGATCATCGCCTATCACGAGGGTGGCCACGCAGTGGTTGGGCGCATCCTTGAGAAGTGCGACCCGGTAAGCAAAGTGACCATCATCAGCCGCGGCATGGCCCTCGGCTATACGATGAACCTGCCAACAGAGGATCGCTACCTGCAGAGCAAGAGTGAGTTTGAAGACAAGATTGCCGCGATGCTCGGTGGAAACGTTGCGGAACAGCTCGTCTTCGGCGACACCACAACGGGTGCATCCAACGATATTGAGAAGGCGACCGATCTTGCACGCAAGATGGTAACGCGCTTCGGTATGTCTGAGAAGCTCGGCAGGGTGACGCTCGGTCGCCAGGATGAGATGATCTTCCTCGGTCGCGAGATGTCTGAGCAGAAGAACTACTCAGACGCTGTTGCAAAGCAGATTGACGAAGAGGTGCGCGCGATCATCGATCGTGGCGCGGCGCGAGCGCTCGAGGTGCTGACGAAGCATCGTGATCGACTGGACGCCTTGGCTGCGAAGCTGATCTCGGAGGAGACGGTTGAGGGGGAGGCCTTTGAGACACTCTTCTCCGACCTCCCCGCGAAGCCGGCTGCGTATTCAGATCTGGTCGCTCGACTCCGCTCCGCTGGGATCACCATCCCAACGAAGGAAGAGGTTGAGGCGGCAGCAGCCGAGGCGGCGAAGGGTGCAACGCCGACTACGGGAGGGGCGGCCGCAGGGCAGCCCGCCTGATGGCGTACGCACCAACGCTTGCCTGGGCCCCGCTGAGTGGCCCAGAGGAGGCACAGATCGTTGCCGCACATGCGGCACGGATGCAGCGCTACGTTGACCTCCTGAGCATCCCGAGCGTCTCTGCGATCCCAGAACACGCCGCAGACTGCCGTAAGGCGGCGGAGTGGCTCGCCGCCGAACTGCGTCGTATCGGTGCGCAGCGCGTTGAGGTGAGCGAGACGGGTGGACACCCGATCGTTGTCGGCGAGCGCATCGAAGATCTGAAGCTGCCAACGATCGTTATCTACGGGCACTACGACGTGCAGCCTGGCGACCCGCTCGACCTTTGGAAGACGAGTCCGTTTGAGCCGATTGTTCGTGACGGCCGCATGCTCGGTCGCGGCTCTGCCGACGACAAGGGTCAGATCGTTATTCACCTCGCCGCACTTGAGGCGCTCCTCAGCACGCGCGGCAAACTCCCCGTCAACGTGAAGTACCTCTTTGAGGGCGAAGAGGAGTCGAGCTCGGTGAACCTTGAGCGCTGGATGACGGCGAACCCTGAACGCTGCAGCGGCGACGCCGTGATCATCAGCGACTCTGGCTTTTTCGAGGGGAATCTACCGGCACTCACCGTTGGACTTCGCGGGATCACCTACATGCAGGTGGATGTGCGCAACTCCGAAGTTGACCTTCACTCTGGTGGCTACGGTGGCTCCGTCATCAATCCAGCGAATGCGCTCGCCGCCATGATCGCGTCGCTCCATGACGAGAACCGCCACATCACCGTCCCCGGCTTCTATGACGACGTAGTGGAGCTCAGCCCTGAGGATCGCGCCGCATTCGCTGCACTTCCGTTCGATGAGTCGGCATATCTCGCGAACATTGCGGCAGGAGCGCCACAAGGTGAGGCTGGCTACAGCACCGTGGAGCGACGCGGCGGCCGGCCAACGCTTGACGTCAACGGCATCTGGGGCGGCTTCATGGGCGATGGGAGTAAGACGATCATCCCAGCCCATGCGCACGCGAAGATCTCCTGCCGCCTCGTCATGGCGCAGGACCCGGCGAAGATCGCGCTGCAGGTTGAGGCGGCGCTGAAGGCCGCTGCGCCACGCGGTCTCCAGGTGGAGGTGAAGAGCCTTGGGAATGGATATCCGTTCTTGACACCGCTCGGCGATCCGTACCTGAATGCTGCAGCTGCGGCACTGAAGGAGACGTTCGGCGCCGATCCGCTCTACCTCCGCGAAGGTGGCTCAATTCCGATCGCGGCACTCTTCCAGCGCGAGCTCTCCCTCCCCGTGGTGCTACTCGGCTTCACGCCGCCAGACGATAACGCCCACGCGCCAAATGAGTCGATGGATCTTGGCAACTTTGAGGGTGGCATTCGTGCCGTGATCCGCGCGCTCGACGCGGTCGCCGCGCTTCGCTGAGCGAACCGTGCGCGTCGCACTCCTCGGTCTCGGGCTGATCGGTGGATCAATCGCCAAGGCGCTCCGCGAAGATCCTTCCGGTTCTGGACAACTCGATCCGAACGGCGTTGAGATCGTGGCGTGGACGCCGAGCTCGCTTGGACCGCGCGCCGCGCTAGACGCTGGCGCTGTTGACCAGGTAGCCCGCACGATCGCTGAGGCGGTTGATGGTGCCGCACTCGTTGTCATCTGCGCTCCGCCCGTGGCGGCGACGAGCATCCTTGACGAGCTCGTCATCTGCCGTCGCTCTGGCCGACTCGCTGAGGGTGCGGTAGTCACCGATGTCCTTTCAACAAAGCGCTGGATCATGGCGGAGGCGGCGAAGCGCAACCTGCGATTCTGCGGTGGCCATCCGATGGCGGGGAGTACCGAGACGGGATTCGCCGCCGCGGACGGGAGTCTCTTTCTAGGGCGACCGTGGGTGGTGGTGCCAGATCATCACGGCGCGAGCAGCGCAGCGGCGCTGGTTGAGCGACTCGCATCAAGTTGCGGTGCGCGTCCGGTCACCATGGATGCAGATCTGCATGATGCCGCCACTGCGGCGGTGAGCCATCTCCCGCTCCTCCTCGCAGCGGCGCTTGTTAGCGCCGTCTCGCAAGGGGAGCAGGGTCAGGCGGCGGATGGCTGGCGCGTCTCCCACCTGCTCGCGAGTAGCGGCTGGAACTCGGCAACTCGGTTGGCGCGTGGCTCGGAGGAGATGGGGGCGGACATTCTTGCAACGAACGCGCGTGAGGTGCGACGCCGTCTGCGCGCACTGCGCGATGAGCTGGAGCGTTGGGATGCGCGACTCACCGCAGCAGAGAACGATCCACTTGTGGGCCGCACCGATATTCGCGCGCGTCTTGCGGAGGCGCGAGAGACACTGAAGGAGATCGATTGAGCGCATCCACTGACCCGCTCGCGCGCGGTGCGGATGAGATGATTATTGGGATCCCCCGTGAGGCGGCCCTCCCTTACGGTGCCTGGCGCGGCTTTAAGCGATTCGCATCGGTTGAAGATGGCCTTGTGGAGATTGCCCGACTCGATCTCGTGGGAAGCGCCCGTCCGCGTCGCGAGCTCGAGCTAGATCCCGAATGGAAGCAGCCGATCCCGTATGCGATCGCCCTCTACACCGCTGAAGGGGAGCGCCAACTCTTCTGGATGGATCGTCTTGCTGGGGGGAGTGACCGGCGCCTGCACGGTCGCGCCTCATTCGGTGTTGGCGGACACGTCGGTGCTGACGACGGCGGCATCCTCGCCGCACTTGAGCGCGAGTGGAGTGAAGAGGTTGAGACGGCAGCGCTCCCGCGATTTACACCACTCGGTCTCTTGAATGATGACAGTGATGAGGTTGGCCGTGTCCACCTTGGCATCGTCTTCCTTGCCGAACTCTTCAGTCCTGAGATCGCTGTGCGCGAGCGCGAGAAGCTCGCCGGCTCTCTCGTTTCGGTAAAGAGTGCTGTTGCTCGGGCGGGTGAGCTCGAAGGCTGGTCCGCCGCGCTCATCTCCCACATCGCCACGCTCGGGGAGTAGCCCGAATACCTTCGCCGTACGCTGCCGCGTGCAGCATGCGGAGATGCCACTCTCAACCACCACCAGCGCCTCGCAGGGGCGGGAGCCGCTGGTCCTCGCTGAAGAGGATCTCCTCGACCTCAGCCTGGGGGTGGAGGCGGCCCTCCCAGCGGCGCTGACGCTCTTGGCGGCGCAGGGCTTAATCGAGCAGCGAGGGGGGGCGTTGGAGGGGTTGTGAAGGGGCGGTGCTACGCTCTCGCGCATGAGTAACGCTGCAACGAAGAACCTTGTGATCGTGGAGTCGCCGGCGAAGGCGGCCACGATCGAGCGCTATCTAGGTTCCGATTACCGCGTGATCGCCTCCTACGGCCATGTTCGCGACCTCCCACAGAAGGCGCGCCGTGCCGCGAAGGGGAGCATTGCGGCGAAGCGCCCGAAGCGGAAGAAGGGAGATCCACCTGCGCCGAAGGCGGCGAAGGGACTTGGCAGCCTGGCGGTGGATGTTGAGAACGGCTTTACTCCGCACTACGAGATCATTGAAGAGAAGGAGGGCCGTCTCGCCGATATTCGCCGCGCCGCAAAGGGTGCGGAGGCGATCTGGCTCGCCACCGACCTTGATCGTGAAGGGGAGGCGATCGCCTGGCACCTTGCCGAAGCACTGGAGATCCCAGAGGCGGATCGGCGCCGCGTCACCTTCAGCGAGATCACGAAGGGGGCGATCCTTGACGCCTTTAGCCACCCGCGCGGGATTAACCTCGATCTGGTTAACGCCCAGCAGGCGCGTCGTATCCTCGATCGGCTTGTCGGCTACAAGCTCTCTCCACTTCTCTCGCGCTTGGTTGCGCCGCGCTCCTCTGCCGGTCGCGTGCAGTCGGTTGCCCTTCGCCTTGTTGTTGAGCGTGAGCGCGCGATTCGTGCCTTTATTCCGCGTCACTACAGCACCGTAGAACTTGGGGTGCGCCCCGCCGTTGACCCTGAGCTCATCATCCCGGCGAGCCTCGTTGGATCGAAGGGGGAGAACCTTGAGGTAGAACCTGAGGTTGCCGCAGCCGCCGTTGCGCGCGTCACGGGTGGAGCGGCAACCGTTACGGAGCGCAACGAGAGCACGCGAAAGCAGCGCCCCGTTCCGCCGTTCACCACCTCAACACTGCAGCAGGAGGCGGGACGCAAGCACGGCTACCGTTCACGCGTCACGATGCAGCTCGCGCAGAAGTTGTACGAAGGTGTTGACATTGGCGGCGAGCGCACCGGTCTGATCACCTACATGCGCACCGATTCACCAATGCTGAGCCAGCAGGCGATTAGCGAAGCGGCGGAGGTGATCCGCGCACGCTTCGGCGCCGAGGCGGTGGTGGATGGCGGACGACAGTACGCCTCCAAGTCAAAGAACGCGCAAGAGGCGCACGAAGCGATTCGACCGACAAGTTTCCATCGCACCCCAGAAGAGGTTGCGGGCTACCTTGATGATCGTGAGTTGAGGGTCTACACGCTGATCTGGCGCCGCGCGATCGCATCGCAGATGCCAGACAAGCTCTCTGCGACCACCACACTCTTCTGGAGCGTCGGCGAGGATCGCCTCAAGACCAACGCGACGCGTACCCTCGAACCAGGATTCACCGCCGTCTACCTGGAAGGGAGAGACGACGAAGAGGAGGATGCAGAGGCCCAGTTGCCGGATCTTCCAGAGGGCTCGAAGGGTGAGGTTGCAACCGCTGAAGCGGTAGCCCACCAGACGAAGCCAGAGCCACGCTTCACCGAGCCGACGCTGGTGAAGGAGTTGGAGAAGCATGGGATCGGCCGCCCATCAACATACGCGGCGATCATTGAGCGCATTCAGGAGCGCGAGTATGTTGATCGTGATCGCGAGAACCGACTGCGTGCCACGCGACTCGGCGAAACGGTCTGCGATCTACTGACGACGCACTTCACCGCCTTCGTTGACCTCGGCTTCACTGCCGGAATGGAGGAGGAGCTTGACGCGGTCGCTGAAGGACGTGCCGATTGGCGCGAGGTGCTCGGAAAGTTCTGGGCGACCTTCGAACCGCTCGTGACCGAGAAGGCGACGAGCATTGGTGCGGGGGACTATCGCAGTCGACCGAGCGAAGAGAAGTGCTCGCAAGACCACCCCATGGAGGAGCGTCTCGGCCGTTTTGGTTGGTACCTCGCCTGCAGCCTCTACCCGGAGCACTCCGAACGGAAGTCGCTCTCCAAGGTGATCGGCGACGACACCCCTGGCGGCGATGTCCCTACCCTTGAAGGCGCTGGCCTCCCATGCCCGCAGTGCGGTGCTGAACATGGCGGGAAGATGGCACAGCGGCGCAGCCGCTTCGGCTACTTCCTTGGCTGCGATCGCTACCCCGAGTGCAAGTTCATCCCGAAGGCTGAGGTGCCAGAGGAGTTCCGTCTCGCCTTTGAAGCCCTCTGCCCAGTATGTGGCGGTGAGCATGGCGGGAAGCTGCGCCCACGTCGTAACACCAAGCGCAACACCTACTTCTACTCATGCGATCGCTACCCAGAGTGCAAGACGATTCGCCCACGTCCAACCGGTGCCACTCACGCCGAGTGCGGCGCCACGATTGGTAAAGATGACGAGGGTGGAATCTGTACCCGCTGTGGTGCGCGCGTTGATCTCCCTGAGGGCGAGCTCGTTGGGCTGGTAATTGCAGGCGGGACGGCAGACCCACTCGCCTTTGCGCCGAAGCGTGGACGCCGCGTCGCCGCTGACGGGAAGGCGAAGGCGACGGGAAATAAGGCGAAGGTTGCATCACGTGCTCGCACCGTGAAGTCGAAGGGGAAGCCGAAGCGCATTCCTGCCGCCGCGGCGGTTGCCGCCGCTGAGTCGTCGGCGAGTGACGCAGCTGGCGCAGAGGACGAGGCGACCTGATGACGGGGGGCCGGAAGCCGGCTCCAGTGGCGCGACGTGCGGCGGTCGCATCTGATCCTCGTGTCGCCACCTTCATGCAACACCTTGGCGCGCGGACACTCTCCCCAGCAACGAGCCGCTCATACCGCACCGTTGTTGAGCGCTTCCTCTCATGGTGCGATGCGGAGCGAATCGATTGGCGCGCCCCAGAACGAACGGACCTGCGCCGCTATGTCGCAGCCATCAGCGAAGGGACGCAGCGCTCCACGGTGCAGCAGCGGCTTGCTGCGCTTGGAACCTTCTATCGCTTCTGGGTGCGGCAGGGGAGTGTGGCCAAAGATCCACTTCAAGTGCTTGCACGTCCACAGCGTGAACGCCGCCTCCCCGATGTGCTGAGTGCTGAACAGGTGACGCGCCTCATTGAGACCGCCGCTTCGGCCGATTCGCCAGCGCTCGCGCTGCGTGACACCGCACTCGTTGAACTGCTCTATGGCGCTGGGCTGCGCATCGCAGAGGTTGTATCAATTAAAGAGCGCGACCTCGACTTGGCGCGCGGTGAGGTCCGCGTCACTGGAAAAGGAGAGAAGCAGCGCGTTGCACTCTTCGGTACACCGTGCATCAGCGCACTGAAGCGCTACCTTGCAGATGGCCGACCTGAGCTACTAAAGGCGTCTGCCACGTCAAGTGACGCGCTCTTCTTAAATCGCAACGGTACGTCACTCGGGGAGCGTGGTGCGCGTGCTCGACTGAATGAGACCGCCGTTCGCGCTGGCCTCCCCGTCGCCTTCCACCCGCACACGCTGCGTCACTCGTTCGCAACGCATCTCTTGGATGGCGGTGCGGATCTGCGCGTGGTGCAAGAGCTGCTCGGCCATGAGAGCCTTGGCACGACGCAGGTCTACACGCACGTCTCCACGGCGCGGCTCCGCGGTCTCTATGCGTCGGCCCACCCTCGCGCCCGGCGCGCCGCAAAGAGGGACGCGTAGCCGATGAGTGGGCAGGCGGTTCGGAATAGCGCGCTCCTCTCCGGCGCGGCGCTGGCGTCACGCCTGCTCGGCTGGGTGCGGCTGATCGTCCTCGTCGCCGCGTTTGGTGCGGATGGGCGACTCGACCCGTATCTCGCCGCCTTCAAGGTCCCCGACATCATTTACCAGTTGATCGCAGCTGGGCCACTCTCGAGTGTCCTCGTTCCACTCGTGGTGCGGCTGCGCAGCGAGGGTGATGAGCTTCGTGCTCGTCGCATCATGAGCTCGGTCTTCGTCATCTTTGGCGTCCTTGCGCTCGTGATCGCAGTCGCGGCGCTTCTCCTTGCTGGTGGGCTCGCCGAACTTCTCGCGCCCGGGATCAGCGCCGCACAGCGTGAGGAGGTGGCGCAGCTGAGCAGGATCCTCGCCCCCTCATCGCTCGGCCTTGGAATCGTTGCGGTGGCGAGTGTCTGGAGCGCCGCGAACGAGCGCTTCTTCGCCTCGTCGATTGGACCGATCGTTTACAACCTCTCCGTCATCCTCTTCACCCTCTTCGGCGCTGAACGTTTCGGCACCGTCGCCGCCGCGCTCGGCACCGTTGTTGGTGCGCTGCTCTTTGGTGTGATCGCCATCGCTGATGCGCGGCTTGGTGGGCTGCGCCTCGCGCGGCCTTCGCTGAAGGATCCACTCCTGCTCGGATCGCTCGGTGCGCTCGCGCCACGGATCAGTGGCCTCCTCGTCGTGCAGATCGTCCTGACCGGACTCGTGGCGCTCGCAAGCACGCTCGGACCAGGGAGCATTACGGCGTGGACCTACGCTCTCTCACTGGTGCAGTTGCCACTCGCAATGGTGGCAGGATCAATCGGCACGGCGATCCTTCCCGTTGCTGCACGTGTGCTGAACGTTGAAGGACCAACCGGCTTACTGCGTGTGACGCGGAGCGCGCTCGGTGCGGCGATCTGGATGCTCCTTCCCGTTGCGGTGATTGGTGCCGCACTCGCCACCAACCCTGTTGGGCTGGTGCTTGGGATCTCGCCAGGGAGCCCCGTCGGCGCCCTCCTATTTTCTGGGCTGAGCCTGCTCCTCTTTAGTCTTCCGATTCAAGGAGCGACAAGTGTCGCGACGCGCCTCTGCTACGGCGCTGGCGATACACGCGGTCCTGTAGGGAGCAGCGTTGTTGGCTCGCTCCTCATCGCCCTTTCCGCAGCCCCCTTCGTTGCCACCTTTGGATTTACAGGGCTCGCCGCCGCGATGCTCTTCGGTGAGGGGGTTGAGTGTCTGCTGCTTCTCCTACGACTCCGCAGTCACGTTGGGGGCCACCTGCTGCGTGAACTGATGAGGATGCTCGTTATGGCACTTGTGACGGCGGCGAGTGCGCTTGCTCTCGCGCTCGCCCTCTCTGCGGCTGCGAGTGCACTCGTTGCGAGTGAGAGTCTCGCCCTCCGCGCGCTGATCGATGCCAGCGCCGCCGCCGCCGGCCTCCTCCTGTATCTCATGCTGAGCGCGCGACTGAAGGCTCCGGGGTCCGATGCGCCAATTGCTGCGCTTAGGCGCGCGTGGGGGCGGCTCAGATGAGTATTGAGCACGCGCCAGCTGCAACGCTCACTGATCCGGCTCTGCGTGCCGCGTGGGATCAGCGCGCCGTCGTCGCACCGGGTGGCGACATGCACCAAGGTGCAGCCTTCGCCGCCGATCGTGCACGGCGCTCAATTAGGACGCTTCCACTCTATGTAGACGGAGCCCCGCTTCTTGTCTGCATTCGTTCACTCCCACTCCTCGGCCTCAGTGTTGCGAGCATCTCGCGCGGGCCAGCGATTCCTGCCGACGTGCCAGATGTTGAGCGGGCGAGCGTTCCTGGACGACTGCAGCGCGTTGCGGAGTGGCTACGGAAGGCGGAGGGGGTCGTTGAGCTTCGTGTTGACCCGTGGCTCCCCGCATCCGACGCGCTTGAAGCGGAGTGGCTCCGCGCTGGATTCTCTCCATGCGACGAGAGCTTCTTCAGCAAGCACGCGATGTGGATTCGAGGCACCGCGAAGCCTGGCGTTACGGAGACCGAGATCTTTTCGCACCTGAATGCAACCAAGCGGAATGAGATCAGCGCTGCCCATCGAAATGGGATCCAAGTGTCACGTCTGCACCCAGAGCACGATCTGGGTGCGCTGAGAGAGGCGGCGACTCTGGTGAACGAGACGGCGGTCCGGCGTCAGTTTGCCCAAATCAATCTGGATCAGACGCTGCTCACCTGGGTGGACTTGATGCACTCTGGCCAGATGGAGGCTTGGGTGGCACGTGATGCGCAGGGGGGGGTGATCGCGATGGAGACGGCGCTGCGGCACGGTGAGCGGCTGACGAGCCACCATGCTGGTTCACGCGAGGTGGGCTCCTCGGTTCCAGCGGGTGCCGTCGTACTCCTTCGGTGGACGCTGATAGAGACTGCACGACAGGAGGGGCGCATCGCCGATCTTGGAGGGGCGGATGTTGTTGGTCACCGAGAGATTCCGCAGCCGGCCGAGAAGATGTACGGACTCTATGACTACAAGCGCGCATTCGGTGCTGAGTGGGTGGCGATGTCTGGCGCGCATCGGATCGTTCTCGATCCGCGCCGTTACGCTCTGCGCTCGGCAATTCGAACGGTGCTGAGGGCGGGGCGATGAGCAGCCAGCGCGCGCCCCTACAGATCGCGTCACTGGTTGAGCGTCTTGATCGGCTCGGCCTCCTCCTCCGTAGTGAGAGCCGCGGACTTGATCGCTCGGATCTCGTGCTCGGCGCCCCCTGCACGCATGACTCTCGTCAGGTCCTGCCTGGCGGCGCCTTTGTGGCGATTGCCGGAGCGCGCGCCGATGGCGCAACGTTTGCGCAAGAGGCGCTGCGTCGTGGTACTGCGCTGCTTATCAGTGAGCTGGCTGGTGTGCGCTCGATCGTCGCCTTGGGTCCAGAGGCGGCAGAGGTTCCACTGATCGCGGTGAGCAACGCGCGTCGCGCACTCGCTGAAGCCTCCGCCTGGTGGGAGGGTGATCCCGCCGAAGAGCTAGCTGTTATTGGTGTCACTGGTACAGATGGGAAGACCACCACCGCTACGTACCTCGCAACCGCGTTGAGTGCCGCTGGGCTCTCAGCTGGTCTCATCTCTACCGCGCTACAGCGCGTTGGCGGCAGAGAGGAGCCGATGGCGGCACATCAGACCACTCCGGAGGCGCCAGCACTGCAGGCGCAGCTGCGCAAGATCGCCGCAGCGGGAGATCGCGCTGCGGTGCTTGAGACAACGAGCCACGGGCTTGCCCTCGATCGTGTTGCTGCGATCAACTATGCCGCCGGTATCGTCACCAACTTCACATCAGATCACCTCGATCTCCACGGAACGGTTGAGGAGTATCGGAAGGCGAAGCTGCTGCTTGTCGATCGCGTGCGCGGATCCGTTGCCAGCAAGGTGGCGCAGCTTGAGCCGCTGATGGTGGTTCGTCGTGCTGATCCCGAACTTGCGCCGTTTGTTGCCGCAGCAGAGGGGGCGGGGATTCGCGTGGTTGACTTTGATGTTGCGGAGGACGGCGCACTGCTGCTTGATGGCCAGCCACACAAAGTGACGCTGCGCATGCCTGGTCGAATTAATGCGCTCAATGCCGCGGCGGCACTCGCGCTCGTTGCGGCATGGAAGCTACCGCTTGATGCAGCGATCGCTGCGGTGTCAGCAGAGCCTGGGCCTCCCGGCCGAAGTCAGATGGTGGATGCGGGACAGCCGTTCAAGGTGATCGTTGACTTTGCGCATACGGGCCCTTCACTCACAGCGGCGATCGGCGTTGCGCGCTCGCTTCTTGCAGCTGGTGGGCGGCTGCTGCTCGTGACTGGCGCGGCGGGGGAGCGCGACCCTGGGCGACGCACCGCAGTGGGGCGAGCGGCGTCGGCTGCTGAGCTGATCTGGATCGCCGATGAGGATCCACGCGGCGAAGATCCAAACGTCATTGCCGCAGCAATTCGCGACGCCGCAGGTGAGCTTCTTGGCGCGTCGGCGAGCGAGCGGATCACGGTGCTGCATGACCGACGAGCGGCGATCGCCGCTGCGATCAGTGCGGCAGCCCCAGGAGACGTGGTGCTCCTCGCTGGTAAGGGGCATGAGCGGACGATCGAGCGGGGCGGAGTCGATGAGCCGTGGGATGAGGTGGCGGCGGCGCGTGAGGCGCTCTCCTCCCTCGGTTATCCTCAAGGGACATGAGCGTAGAACCGCAGCCTCTCGCCTCCGACGGTGGTCGGGTCCCGCGTTCAGCGGATCCGGTCGCTAAGGTCCGCGCGCTTGCGCGTCCAGTGGGAGAGCTCCGCGAGCGACTCCTGGCGAAGGCAACCGATGGTGGTGCAGACGCCACTGCCGTGAGCATGATTGCTGACGCCTTTGACTTCGCTGTGACAGCGCACGGTGATCAGCTGCGCGCTTCGGGTGAGCCGTACGTCACACATCCAGCGGAGGCGGCGCTCATCCTTGCCGACCTCGGCCTTGATGCAACGACGCTCGCCGCCGCCCTCCTTCATGACGTGCCAGAAGACACGAGTACCACCACGGAGGAACTTGCTGAGCGCTTCGGCGAGGAGATGGCGAATCTGGTGGACGGCGTCACCAAGCTCAGCAAGTTCTCAGCGTTAAGTGCCGAGGAGCAGCACGCGGAGAACATTCGCAAGATGTTCCTGGCTATGTCTCAGGACATCCGCGTCGTGCTGATCAAACTTGGCGACCGTCTCCACAACATGCGCACCCTCGCCGCACTTGGGGCCGAGAAGCAGCGCCGCATCGCACGCCAGACCCTCGAGATCTATGCGCCGCTCGCCGAGCGACTCGGCATCTGGCAGATGAAGTGGGAGCTCGAGGATCTCTCCTTTAAGGCGCTTGAGCCAGATCGCTATCACGAGCTGGCACGCCTTGTGGACATGCGCCGTGATGCGCGTGCCGATTATGTGACCCGCGCGATTGATGTGCTCCGCCCTGAATTGGAGCGCGCTGGAATTACGGCTGAATACTCCGGTCGCGCCAAGCATCTCTATTCAATCCATAAGAAGATGACGCGCAAGAACACCGACTTCTCGGAGATCTACGACGTCTTTGCCGTGCGCATCATCGTGGAGGATCTACGCGAGTGCTACGCAGCGCTCGGTGCAGTGCACTCGGTCTGGCGCCCGATTCCGGGCCAGTTTGACGACTATATTGCCGTGCCGAAGAACAACCTCTACCAGAGCCTGCACACGGCGGTCGTCGCGCTGGATGGTCGTCCGCTTGAGGTGCAGATCCGCACGCGATCCATGCACGAGGTTGCTGAAGTGGGGATTGCGGCGCACTGGCACTATAAAGACGGCACACGCTCAGATGCCGCGTACGACGCGAAGCTCGCCTGGCTCCGCCAACTCCTTGAGTGGCAGCGCGACGTCACCGACGCCTCCGAATTCCTTGAGGGGGTGCGCCTCGACGTCTTCCAAGACCAGGTCTACGTCTTCACGCCAAAGGGTGACGTCAAGGAGCTCGCCGCTGGCGCCACGCCACTCGACTTTGCCTATCTCGTCCACACCGATATCGGGCATCGCTGTATCGGCGCGAAGGTGAACAATCGCCTCGTCCCACTGGAGTACCGCCTGAAGTCGGGGGATATCGTTGAGGTGGTGACGGCGCGCGGGAAGCATGGGCCGAGCCGCGACTGGCTCTCGATTGTTGCAACGCGCCAGGCACGAGACAAGATTCGGCAGTGGTTCAAGCACCAGGAGCGGGATGAGAACATCACCCACGGTCGCGAGTCGCTTGAGCGCGAGTTGCGACGCCTTGCCCGCACCACGCTGGAAGCGGTCGGTCGCGAACGTATCGACGAGATCGCAAAGCAGATGAATCAGGGGAGCGTGGACGATCTCTACGCCGCGATCGGCTACGGCGCGATCGGGCCGCAGCAGGTGGTCTCGCGCCTCGGGGTTGCCTCAGACGACGCGCAAGAGATTCTGCCGCTGACCGTCTCGCCGCATCAGATCGCCCCTGCCGAACGAACGGGCGGGATTCGCGTCAAGGGGGTGCCAGACCTCCTTACGCGATTCGGCCGCTGCTGCCGGCCCCTTCCAGGCGACCCGATCGTTGGCTTCATCACTCGAGGTAAGGGGGTCACCGTGCACCTTGAGAGCTGCTCCGCCTCATCATCGGCGCGCGAGGCGTCGCGTCTTATTGATGTCGAGTGGGAGATCACACCAGCCACAACGGAGAGCTATCCGGTCACCATTCGCATTGAGGCCTCCGACCGCACCGGCCTCCTCTCGGATATCACGCAAGTAGTGGCGGAACAGAAGGTGAACATCCTCGCCGCATCTGTTGGCATGACGGGGGCTGGCAACGCTGAGGTGCTTGCGACGCTCGCCGTTGGCTCCATCAGCGAACTGGCACGGCTCATGGCGCGTATTGAGCGCGTGCGCGGCGTGCGCAGTGTGGCGCGGGAGCAGCGACAGTGAGCGGCTTTCAGGCGCCTCGCGGGATGCGCGACCTCTTTGGTGCAGATGCCGCCGCTGCGGCGCACGTAGAGGGCGCCGCCTACGCAGCGGCTGAGGCGGCAGGTTATCAGCGCATCGTTTCGCCGATCGCCGAAGAGAGCGCCCTCTTTGAGCGCGGCATTGGTGGATCAAGTGACGTGGTCTCCAAGGAGCTTTACCGACTCGCCCCACATAGCGAAGAGTCAACACCACTCTCACTCCGACCAGAGGCGACCGCTGGCATCTTGCGCGCCTACATCCAGCACGGCATGCGCAGCGCGCCACAGCCGGTACGACTTGTCACCGTTGCCCCCTTCTTCCGTCACGACCGACCGCAGAAGGGTCGCTACCGTCAGTTCACGCAGTTCAACGTTGAGGCGATCGGTGACGCTGGCCCCGGCATTGATATTGAGGTGATTGAACTTGGCGCAAGTTTCCTTGTTGCGCTCGGCCTGAGAGATGTTGAGGTGCACTTCAACTCTGTTGGATGTGCTGCCTGTCGGCCCGCGTACTCTGCGGCGCTCACCGCGCACTTCGCGCCAATTGAGGCGGAGCTTGGTGAGGTTGACCGCATCAGGCTCCGTGAGAATCCCCTGCGACTCTTGGACTCAAAAGACCCTGCCGCGGTACGGCGCGCGGAGAGCGCACCCTCACTCCCTGGCCATATCTGCGCCGATTGTGCGGCACACGCCGCCGCCGTTCGACAGGGGCTGGCTGCGATCGGTGTGACGGTCGTTGACGCACCGCGACTCGTTCGCGGGCTCGACTACTACGCGCGGAGCGCTTGGGAGTATCTCCTCCCTGGCGAACAGGGTCAGCAGGGGGCGCTCGGTGGCGGTGGACGCTATGACGGACTCGGAGAGTTAATCGGTGGATCAGCAACGCCAGCGATCGGCTTTGCGATCGGAATTGACCGAGTGGTGCATGCACTGCAGGATCGCGGGATTACGATTGGCGAGGTTGTGTCTCCCTCGGTGGTGATTTGCGGCATTGAAGAGGGGAGTCTCGCCGCAAGGATCGGCCTCGCCTCAACACTTCGCACCGCTGGGATCAGCGCACGTGCCGACGTCAGTACCCGTAAGATCGGGAAGCAGCTCGAAGGTGCGGCACGCGACGCGGCGGTCGCCGTGATCATCATTGAGCCGGACGGTCGCCTCAGCCTCCGCATCATGGCGGACGGGAAGCAGGCGGACCCTGCCGATGAGGCGAGTGTGCTGCGCGCTGTTGCAGCGCTACTGAAGCGATAGGACGGGGGAGTGATGGCTGAGAAGGGACTGCTCGCAACTGGCCTTCGCAGCGACGTCTGCGGCGCGTTGCGCGCGAGTGATGCTGAGCGTCGTGTCCGTCTCGCCGGTTGGATCCATCGTCGTCGCGACCACGGCAGCCTCGTCTTTATTGACCTTCGCGATCGCTACGGGATCGTGCAGGTGGTGGTGGATGCCGCCACCGCACCAGAGGCACACGCAGCGCTCGTGGACGCACGTATTGAGTGGGTGATCGCCGTTGAGGGGGTTGTCACCCCACGTCGTGCTGGGACCGAGAACGAGAAGCTCCCAACGGGGGCGATTGAGGTGTCGGCCGACTCGGTGCGCATCCTCTCGCAGTCGAAGACGCCACCCTTCTATATCAATGAGACGGACTCTCCGATTGATGAGAGCGTCCGGCTGAAGCACCGCTACCTTGACCTCCGCCGCGAGCCGCTGCGCGATCGGCTCCTGATGCGCAGCGCCATGGTCCAGGCGATCCGTGAGGTGCACCACGAGCACGGCTTTGTTGAAGTGGAGACGCCGATCCTGATCAAGTCCACGCCAGAGGGGGCGCGCGACTTCATCGTTCCATCGCGGCTGCAGCCGGGGAGCGTCTACGCACTCCCGCAGTCGCCGCAGCAGATGAAGCAGCTGCTGATGGTGGCAGGCTTCGATCGCTACTTCCAGATCGCGCGCTGCTTCCGCGACGAAGACCTGCGTGGCGACCGTCAGCCGGAGTTCACGCAGCTCGACCTTGAGATGAGCTTTGTGGACGAATCGAGCGTGCGCGGCTTTGTGGAGCAGATGGTCATTGAGGTGACGAAGCGCACGCGACCAGATCGCCCAATGCAGCAGCTCCCATTCCCCGTCTTCACCTACGAGGAGGCGCTTGAGCGCTACGGCTCAGATAAGCCCGACCTTCGCTACGGGATGGAGCTGATCGACCTTGGCGCGGCGCTCCCCGCCACGACCGGCTTCAAGGTCTTTGACG
>Ga0209768_10000045_pt1 | contig 70989 bp, 62 predicted proteins | sample LauGreSBDMM110SD_3_FD_187564 | JGI IMG/M metagenome (GOLD analysis project Ga0209768, IMG submission 187564) | Freshwater lake microbial communities from Lake Michigan, USA - Sp13.BD.MM110.SD (SPAdes) (version 2) | ecosystem: Environmental > Aquatic > Freshwater > Lake | place: Lake Michigan... | reverse complement strand
GATTAAAAACAAAAATTTTTGCCTTGTACTTTTGCGTCACGAGCACATATTTGAAAGTAATCAAGAAGACCTCTCTTGAACATCTGGGAGAAGCATTCCAGCCTTTTCAAGTGCGTCGCGAATCATTTCATCTGATTTTTTTATACTTTGTTCAATATTTTTATACGAGTAACATACTGTACCATAGATCGGATGAATACACCATTGATTATACTTTTTAATTAGTTTAAACCAACTCGCCGGCATACGCCAAGGCTTCCCAGGCTCGTCAAATGGATGTGGGCCATTTTCCATTGTAGCGAGTTATTCTATAATAAGATTTAAATTTTACTAAATACGACTCCATTCGCGTGTACTATATTTATTTTTAGAAAGTATGCTATTATACCGTGATCTAACAGAAATACACTCATATTTAAAAAAGAATAAAAACAATTTGGAAATACCTTACCAGTCTTTATAAGATTCTTTATAATATCTTAATATGTTACTATTCAAGTTAAGAGTATATTTCAATAAATTTAGAAAGGATTCATATAGTTGACTTATTCCTCAGTATTATAAATATTTGAGTTTTATTATAATTCATAAACAACATAGAGAAAGAATCGTTGTTTTTGAAATATCTAAGTGAGCCTAGCCAGTTTTTACTGCCCAAATTGTAAAAATAATTGTAAAAAAGATAGGATTGTAAAAAAGACCGTTTTTTTTACAATTTAGGGGGTAAAAACCGGTTTTCCTAGGATTAAAAACAAAAATTTTTAATGGATGATTTAATAGCTGACGTTGGATCATTTGTAGACATACTTAAAAAATATTCAGCATATATAGGTGATTACTTAAAGAAACTTAATATACTAATATACTAATATACTATGCCTACATATACTTGCCCAAGGTGTGGATTCTACACTGATCACCGATCAAATATGTGTTACCATATCAATAAGAGATATCCCTGTCAACCAACTGTATCTGATATTCCTATTGAACAATTGGCGGCACAGTATAATAAACCAAAAATTGGAAAATATAATTGTCTTCATTGTGGTAAGAATTATTTATCAAAGGCGGGGTTTTCAAAACATAACTGTATTCAAACGGATATAGTAGACCAAACACAACAACCTTCTATATCTGATTTACTAGATGAAGATGACACAAAAATAGTACCAACTATTTTTAATAAAAAAATTAAAAACTTAGAAACAATTATTACTGATTTGCAACAGAAAATAATAAATCTTGAAAATAAAAATACACCGATTACTATCTATTTAAAAGCGCATCCATCTGTTCCTGCACTTGTTCTTGAATCCACTCACGAAGAGATGTGCAGTATTGATGCGTAATTGGATGAAGTTTAGTTTTGTTATCAGGATCTTGTCGTCGTTTTGTAAAATTAATAATATTTGACTTAATTGCTTTACGATAGCGAGGATGTTCTTTTGCTTTTTTACTATTCATAGAAGTTACGAGTGAGGATAATGCTTGCGTTATAATTTCTTGTGCTTTTACCTTATCAGTTATGTCAATAATTTTTTTACTTAATATTACGATTTCCTGTTCCAGCTCTTTTCTTTTATTGTAATTTGATATGCTTCTGGATTCTTGTTGTTTATCTTTAATATTATATTCAAGTTTGATCATTTCTTGTTTGTGCTTTGAATCAAGTTCAATATATTTATTAAATTCGCGATGGTATACAGTATCAACAAATGCTTGAATCACCTTCATTATAATTGGAAGAACTTCTGAAAATGGTGCAACTCGCCAAAATTCATTTATATAATATTTAGCTTTACACTCTTTAACGTTATGACAATATACTAAATGGTTTTCAACATAATCATCATTTAAATATATTAAATTTGCCAAGCGAACATATGCGCCTCCCCCTGCATTATACATATCAATAAGAGTATCCGTTGTAATATAATCAACGCGCGGACACGTAATATCTCTATGTACTATTTTCTCTTCTTTATCTTTATTTTTAGTAATTTCTATTTCATCTAGAACAATATTTTCATTTACGGCATCAGTTTCGGTTTCGGTTTCAATAATATTATTTGCATCTACTTTACAAATATGTTTCTTTAATGTATCATTATTTTTATAATACTTTTTACATTTCTTACATTGAAATGACGTAGTTTTATTAAAATAAGTATTTAATATTTCCTGTCTTGAAATATCTTTGCATAGAGGCAAACACTCGCGCTTTGTTTGTAAATGACAATGTAATACTTTCTTTACATCTGTGTTAAATCCACATCTTAGGCAAATATACTTTTTAGGATCTACGGTATCTATGTTTTCAGTAAGTTCCATTTCAGGTGTTCTATTTTGAGAAGATATATTAAATTCACTTAAACCTACGCGAACCGGGTTAAATCAACTTATTTCAAGCCGCCCGCCGCCTCCCCAATCTTCCGACACCAAGCCCCCACATCCAAAAGCGCGTCATCCAGCGCCAAAGCCGTAAACTCCGCCCCCGCAGCCGCCTCGGCCCCTTCCAGCCGCTTCGGCGTCACTTCATCCCACCGGTCAACCACCAGCATCGGCACTCGGCCCCGCCAATGGTCCGCCCACGGACCCGCCCGGACCACTGGGACCACGCCGAGATACAGGCATTCCCAGAAGCGATGTGTGTCCACTCCCGCCCCCGCCGGGCACACGCAAAACCGATGCCGCCCCAGCAACTCCAAGTACTCCGGATACGTCAGCTGCTGGTCCAACCAAGGGTACCATTTCGTCAGCGCCCGCGTCGCGCTCCGTTCCGGTATATTCGTTTTTAAGTCGCTGCCGAGATAACAGAGCTCCCGCTGTTCACTGCGGCCGGCCAGTAAACGGCCGGCCCGAGCAGCCACCGCCGCCCGCATTAGCGCCAAACGGTCCCCGTGCGGCCAACCGCTATTCGCAATGCCAATCGGTAGCACCTCGGCGACACCGGCTTCCGCCCCGGTCAGCATCAGGTTCTGAGTAAACCACCGGATAAGACCGCCTGCAACGCTCGGCGGCCCGCCTGCAACGCTCGGCGGCCCGCCTGCAACGCTCGGCGGCCCAGCATAACTCGCATACCGGTAATCCACATTCTCGTCGCTGTTGTGTGTCACCAGCACAAACGGCTTACCAAGGCCCGGCGCAATCATCCCGAAAAACGCCCGGGTCTCGTGCGTCCCGCATACGACCACGTCGGCGGCGCCATAATCTATTATGAAACACGCTCGGACCCCTACGGTCGTCTGCGTCCGGTAAGGCCGCCCCAACAGCAAGCCGTGGATAAACGCCTCGCCCGTGATCACCTGGTGCATCGGCGGATTCCGGCAAATCTCCGCGAGCCGCTCTGTATTCACAGCGCCGCCATCGCGACAGGCCAGCACAAACGGAGCGAACGTCAGTTTCCGCAACACCTCCGCGGTCGCCTCGGACGGCACAATCACGTCCAAAAGCCCCGCCTTCGCCCGACTCAGCAGCACTGCCAACGACTCCCCAGCAGCCATCTCCCACTCCCGCGGATCCCCCGAACGAATCTCATTGCAAAGCAAAATCTCCCTCTTCCGCTCCCCAAACACCGCCGGCGAAACCCGCGTTCCGGTGTTGAGAATGACGCCGGCAGCGTCGGCGCTGCTTCCGCCAACGACGCCGACCCCCGCCCGTCGTAGCCCCTCGCAAAATCCCGCATCATTCGCGTAAGGGCCAACGACGGTCACCGAAACGGCCGCCTCCGCCGGCGCCGCAACGGCCGTCGGCGCCGCGACCGCCGGCTTCGGCAGCGCCGCCTCATACCGCCTCATAAACGCCGCCGGCTCCATTACATCCGCGAACCACGCCCGCAACTCCTCTCGCGCAATCGCCCCCGCCCGCGTCGTCTTCAAAATCGCCGCCTTGTATTCAGCCAGCGACCCAGTCACCCCACAAAGGCCTCCGGCGGCGAAGCCGCCAATCGCGCGTTCGGCTCCATTCGTCAGCACCGGAATCCCCATCATCAGCGCCGCACACATCGCCGAACGCGAGCTGTAAGGGTACGTGTCCACCATCAAATCCAGCCGCGCGTCGCCAAGCTGCTGCATATACCCCGTGTAGTCCGCCGAATAAGGCAAAAACCGCACGCGGCCCTCGGGAAATCCTGCGTATACTCCCGCCCCATCCGAGCCCTCCGGTCCCAACTGGACATACAGCACAAACTTCGCATCGGCCTCTAAAACCGACCTCCAAATCCCGCGAATCAACGCCGAGTGTTTCGCCAGGCGCCCCAGCGCGCCAATGCGGATTTCGGCGCCGGCGCGATCCGCGTCGCCGTCCCCCCGGTCCGGAAGCACCGGTACAGCGTCATAAGGCCGATAGCACACATCCGCCGCCGTCAGAATGCGCTCAGCGCCTGTGTCTCCCGGGTACATATACACCCTTTGAACCGCCGCCGGCCTCAACGCCAAAATGTCCGCTCGGTTCTTCGGACCCCATCCGGCCAAATCCACCAGCACCGAAACGCCGTCTTGCCGTATCCTCTCGCCCCCCTGCGCCGCCGAAAGCCCCCATAGGTTCGTAAACGTCACCCCGGGCATCGCCGACCACTTCTGGGTCACTCGGTCGTAATGGTCGTTGTTGTAGTAGCAAAAAATCCGGTACTTCGTCGTGTCCGCGTGCGTCAGCAGCACCCCGAAAAGCCGCGCCACCGAACCATCGCAAAAATCCGGCGAGAGATACCCAATCCGAATCCGCCCGGTTGCGTCGGGCCGCACGGGTCCGTCCGCATCGGTCATCGGCGGCTTAGGACCCCCAGCGACCGATCCGACCGCATAAAGCGCCGCATTCAGCGCTGCCGATATCACCTTTTGGTCAAGCCCGCCATCCCCGGCGGACCCGCCATCCCCGCCCGCGGCTTCCGTCAACGCCGGCAGCGCCCGCGCAGGGTCCGTCGCCGAGTACGCCTCCGCCAGCGCCAACGCCACGTTCTTCATCGCCACGGCGTATTCCGGCTTCCCCCTCAGCGACTCCATAAGCACTTGGGCCATCGTAATGACCTTCTCCGTCTCCTTCACGCCCCGCACCCAGCCGGCAAAACCGCTCGGCCCCGGCCCTTCAAGCCAACGCGGAATCAGCATCTGAGCCACGCGGATCTGATTGTCAAGCCCGCGCCCGTGCCCCCAACCACCCCCGCCCCCATTCACGGGCGGCGCGGCCCAAACCGGCATCAGGATCTCCTCGGCCCGCTCAAACTGCCCAATCGCCTGATAAAACGCCGCCAACTGAAACGCCGCCGGCGCAAACGTCGGGTCATCCGCCAAAGCCCGAGCGTAATACCGCTCGGCCTTCCCCAAGTCCCCTGCGCGCTCGGCAGCCTCGCCAACCGCGTACATCGCACCAGCCATTCTACTAACGAATTCAAAGCATCGCTGCCTTATATTCGTTACTTCTCCAAAAATAATCCTACCGCGCCGCCCTAAGGCGTCCCTGGCATCACCGCCTCCGTCGCAGTCACCGATTGCACGACATACACAAACAAGTAAAAATACCCCTGAATCCTCTGATCGCTCAAAAACCGCACCGTCGTAAACGGCATCACCGCCGCCGCCGCAATCGCCGCCTCGGCCGTCGCCGTCGCCGCCGGCCAGTCCACCGTAAACGCCCAGTACGTCGCCGCCTTTTGAGTGACCCGTAGAGGCACATAAGACTGTATCGCACTCAGCGCCGAAATCCCCGGGCCATAAACGACATACTCTACAACATTTTCATACCGGTACAGTCGGTGATCGGTCTCATTGTTTAGTGTCATTATATACGGCGATCCCATAAAAATCTGCGGCATAGGCGCCGCGTATTCATACAGCTCTATGAATACAAACGGCACCGCATAGGCCACCGACGAAAACGTCAGCTCTATCTCGTTGCCGGCCCGTGTAAAAAACGGCAGCGGAAAATACACGCGCTCATCCGGCATCCGCCGCACCTCGCTTCGCATCCGGTCGTGAAAATACTTGCAGTAGCCTCCGCGCCCCCGGCCGTGAATGCACATCTCGGTTGACCATCCGCTGCTCCAAACGCCGGCCACAGTCTCAATCAGCTCATACACCGCCTCGGGCATCACCAGCGCGTGCACCGCATCCGATTCCAGCACGAATTTCACCCGGTAATCGCCACATCGCTCGGCGACCTGCGCAAGTTTCCGCATCGCGGCGCGCCCCGTACCGTTTGCCTATTTACCGCGCCGCACCCTTAAATGCGCACCCCGGTGTGGTGCAGCACGAACGCCGTGAACCCAATCACGACGTCTATCAGCAGCACAATCCACGCCCGCTCATCCCGATTCAGCGCCAAAATCGCGAAAAGCCCATACAGCGCCGCGTGCACCGGCCGCAGGTCATTCCACCAAATCCGCGCGCCAAACACCTCCGCCCCGGTTTTCCGCAAGCCGCCGAAGTAAATCACGAGAAAGCCGACCGCCGGAATCACCGCAAGCGCTCCCATCAGCGGCAGGTACGCAGGGTGCGCGTAAGCCAACCACACAAACGCCGACCGCATTCCCATACATCCGATCAGGAAAAGCAGCATACGCTTCGTTTTGTCCGTCAGTTCCATCGCGGTTACTACTACTACAAGTACTCTACAATTACGCTCCCAATCATCCATATCCAAAACAGATTGATCCATATGCACCAGTGAGACGTCCACGAACCATCTTTTGCGTATACTAAGTTAGTAATTATCAAGGCCCCCAACCCGATTGCAAAAAGCCAGTAATTTCCCGACAAAATCAGCGCAGCGCAAACAAATCCGATCCAGATCGCGCTTACCGCACGTCCGATCTGCTCACGTGCCTTCCCCCCGCGTTCCAACCACAGCCATTTCAAATGACCCCGCTCTGAAAGCACCGTCTTTGCGTCCAAAAGTGCCCGGCCGTAAATCGCCGCAACAATCGCTAAAAAGACCAAATACGCCGCCCACATCCGCACGCGGACCCTTGAAGACTTAATAAGTCCAATAGCAAATATGGGCTGCACCGCCAAAATCAACAGCCCGATGACACTCATCCGATTATTTATCATCGGATTTTCAAGATGCGTCCATAGGAAGTATTCATTCAGCTGCATAATAGAGACACTCATAGCGAAAGCAATCACACCCATCGGTACAGCCCCCATCGCAATGAGAATCGCCGAACATCCTATGGCGAATAAAAACGTTTGCAGCGAAACCGCCGCATTCCAGCACATTCCTAATAAGCACAGACATTTATTTTGTTTAAAGACACGATAAGTGAGTTTGTAACATACTCGGCGCTATGGACGCTTTGCACTTCCGTCACAATGTCCTATCGTATTCCTGTTTGGTATTCTGCCCCACCGTCCTTGCGACGACCGCGATTCCCCGATTGAACTACGCGTGGCTCGCCGTTATGCTCACCTCCGTCTATCACCATCACCGCCCGCATAACACCGCATTGGTCCTCGCCGATCAACTCGCGGTCTTCAATCTCGTTTACCAAAACGCCGTTTTCGTCGTCGCGTGTCCCGTGTGGCTACTCACCTTTTACGCTCTGACCGTCGCATACACCACAATGTGGTACTATCCGACGCGGCTCGGATACGTTCCGACCTCGCTGCATTTGCCGCTGCACCTAACGACCTATGCCGCGACGAGCATATGCGGGTGCCTCATCGCGTCTTACGCGCCCGCCCCCGCGCCCGCCCCCGCCCCCTGAATCTCCACCCCCGCCCCCGCAACGACCGCCCGCCACCGATCCGCGTCCGTTGCGTCCGAAAGGTCATACACCTTGCCCGTCGGAATCACGCGCGGACACATCCAGCGCCTCTGAACCCGCTTTTCTTTTTCCGAAAGCTGAGCGATGAACTTCTCCTCAAATTCGTCCAGGTCTCCGCCGCGATTCAGGATCACGTAAGCCGAAAGCGCATCGTCCAGCAGACCATACAGAGGCACCGGCGTCTTCAAAGGCTCCTGCGCGACGACTTCACGCGCCCCCACGCCCGCCACCGCCCCCGCCCCCGCGACGACTTTGTCCGCGGTCGCCGCGATAACTCCGTTCGCGGTCCAGACCCCGCGAATTTCCCCCGCGACCACACTCGGGCACACCGGTTGCCGTAAGAAATACGTGAGCGCGACCGTCGGCCCAGCCGTCGGCGGCCGCGGCCGGACGTGAACGACACACCGGTAAATCTTATGAACTTCTGCAATTCGCAGCGTCTCCGGCGGTGTGCCAAAATTCATAGGTTCATTATATAATAACCAGTAAATATAACTCAAAAATAAAACTCACGCCCGCATCACGACCCCCATCAAAAACGCGTCGCCCTCCGCGTTCCCTCCGTTCCCGTGCCAAACCAACGGCCGCGTTCCAGTCACACGATTCGTCAGCGTTTCGGCATCCAGGTCCCCGTGGGCCATAAATAAGCACTGGAAAATCTCGGCCCGCGTGTCCAGCCGAATCCGCCCCGGGTCCATCTGGTTCCGAAGGTAAATCCCAGTAAACGTGTCCTGGTCATTCGTCGCCGTCGTCACATAAGGCACCTCCGGCCCCATTAAAGCCCGCAGCGCCCCGACGTAACCAATGTAGGCCCCGCTGTTCACGTATTTGTACGGCCCTAGATCTGCGTTATGAGAGGCGTAATAACGCGCCGACCCCGGCTGCGGATAACAGTTCCGCTCGCCCGCCAACAGCACCTGCGTGCCCGCCGCCAAAAACCTCGCACGGATCTCGTCCGGCCCCGCGAGCGTCCGCACATCGTGCGCGTCGGTAAACAGCACGATGTCGTCCGGGCTGAGCCCGCCGTAATACTCGTACATCATCGTCACTTTCAGCCCAAAGCCGTGCGCGAGTCCAATCGGCATCTCCGGCTGGTCCTCGCCGAGAATCGTAAACCGCGAATCGCTCCCAGGCGCGCCCCAGCCGAACGTCACCGCATCCTTTTTCATCTGAACCAGCACGGGATGGTCGGCCCGGTTGCTGATAACGACATAGTGAAGCGTCGGACGCGACATCGCCACTGGCTATTCTCTTTCAGTAATCTCATTTGTTTATACGGCAGCGTTGGCCGCGCGATAGGCCGCAATCGCCTCAGTAGCCGCGGTTTTCCAATCAAACATCGGCGCTGGGTAGCCCGCTCCCGTCCCCGCCCCCGTCCCCGCCTCGCCCGCCGACTCCGAGGCGGGGGCGGTCGCGTACTTCTCCCGAATCTTCTCCTCGCCCCACCGATGGATATCGCGCGCCGCGACGGCCGCCAGCTCCGGCACCCAGCGCTTAATATACTCGGCGTCGGCGTCAAACCGCTTACTCTGCGCCCACGGCGACATCACGCGGAAATACGGCTGCGCGCTGGGCGCCGCGGAATGTCCCCACTGCCACCCCATAGCGTTGCTGACGACGTCGTGGTCCCGCAGCAGCCGCGCCATCCAGCGCTCGCCCACGCGCCAATCCGCCCGGAGCCCCTTTACGACAAACGTCGCGAGCATCATCCGGATCCGATTGTGGCTCCACCCCGTCGCCGTGAGCTCGCGAACGCCCGCGTCAATCAGCGGAAAGCCTGTCTCGCCCCGCGCGAACCGCTGAAAGCCCGCGTCGCTCTCGCGCGTAATCTTCCAGGCCACACGGTCGTAAGCCGCGTGAAACGACGTTTTCAGCAGCTCAGGGCGATCCCACATCCAGTGGTAGTAAAACGACCGCCAAACCAGCTCCCGAATCCAGTCACTCTTCCAGCCCACCGCCGAGTCGCTCTCGGCCGCCGCCCAAGCCACCTCGCGCACCGAGAGCACCCCAAAACGAATCGCCGCACTCAACCGCGACGTCGCCGGCCGCGCCGGAAAATCCCGCCCGGCCCCGTAAGCCGCCATCTTCCCCGCCGCGACAAAAGCCTTCAACCGCCGCACCGCCTCGCGCCGGCCACCCGGGTTCGCGTAGCCGCTCAACGAGCTCGCGTAGTCCTCAGGTGGCACAATCGCACTCCGCGCGAGTTCCCGCATCGCCGGGAGAACCCCAGCAGCGCCCTTTAACATCCCCGCCGTCGGCGTCGCCCAAACACCCACACTCTTCCTTTTCAACGGCGCAACCGTAAGCGGTTCCATACAAGGCAACTCACGCGCCACCATATTGCGCCAATAGGCAGTGAATACGGAGTACATTGGCGCCAATTTTGCTGCGCTTTCCGAGGCGCCCATCCGCCCCCGCTCCATCGGCACCAAATCCACGTCCTGAAAGCCAACGTACTTCACGGCGCCCCCCACGGTCCCCGCCGCCCACTTCGCGATCCGCGCCGATCGCTCGCGCGCATACGGCGTGATGTCCAAGTTCTCGTAAACCGCAGCCACAGGCGTCCCCGCGCCCGCGAGCGTCTTCCGGATTCGCTCTAAGACCTCCACGGTGTCCCCGCGGAATGTATACAGCCGCCCCCCAAGCGCCGCCAGGTCCGCGTCCAGCTCTTCCAGCGTCTCCACCATATACCGAAACGCCGCGCCGCTGAAATACTTATTCCGCTCCGCGTCGGCCTGCTCCGGCGTAAAGACAAACACCGGTAGAATCGGCAGCGTCCCCGTACGCACAATCGCGTTTAGCGCGGTGTTGTCGGCGAGCCGCAATCCGCGCGTGAATAGCATAATGCTGACCATTTCGCTGCACTGCGCCCGTTACATAACACTAATATTTATCCTTAATACAGAGGCACCGAGCGCAGCACCCCCGCGGCGAGGTGGTCAAAAATGGCGAACGTGTTCACCGACCCTATTTCGGGAAACACCCGGTTCGCCGGCACGGTCACGGTGGATAACATAAACATTCGCGGAATCACCCTCGGGTCTACCTCCCTTTCCAGCAACACCGTTTGGTTTCCCGGTACAGCAATTCAGTGGACCCAGGTCGTCGCCCCGAACCTCCCGCAGTTTACACTCCCCGCCGGCGGCGTAATGGCCTATACCCGTCAAACCGGTGCCTACCGCTGGACGAATAATGACTTAGTATATACGCTCAATATCGCCGGCACCCTTACGAGCGCGACGACCACAAACACGGGCGACTACATAGTGAATCTGCCCTATCCAGTTGACACCACCGTCTATGACTCACCCACGATCATCGGCGAATTTTGGCTCTCTTCGGCTTACAACGAGACGTCCAACATATACAAAGCCTACGCAAAAACAATCACCGGGAACACGAGCAACGTCGCCATCCGCGTGCTCGCAGGAACCGCCGACGAAACGATGTCCGTCATAACCTCCAACATCGCCCTAACACTTCAAGGCACCGTTACGTATAATACATCGTCAATTAATCAAATCGGCCTCACCCCAGTCGCCACCCTACCAGATATGTTCTATCAAGACACGACCGGCCGATTCTCCGTAAACAGCAATTTGCCCCCGCGCGCCCGCATTGACCTATACCAGAACAGCAACACCCCAGCGCTCATCGTGGACCAGTACGGCGCCGGGGACCCTATCCAGCTACGTAGCGCCGGCCAAACGAAAATGCGAATCACCCCCACCGGCAACCTGGATCTCACCGGAACATTTCTCGCCCCCGTCTCCGGCGCGCCCCACGTCGCCCTAAACGGAACCGCCGCGAACTCCAACGTCTTCCTAACGTGGCTCCAAAGGACCACACAGACCCTCGCGGGCAGTTGGTGGCAGAGTGCGGAGGTGCCGAGATATAGTAGTGTGCCCATCTCACCTGCTCCGGCTAATGGAGCATATATTGGTGGCGTCCTACTACCCGATGGTCGCGTGGTTTTCGTGCCGAACAATGCAACAACCATCGGCCTTTTTAATACAATGACTAACACGTATAGTACTATTTTGGCAGGTACACCGGGAGGCTTTGCATATTCTGGCGGTGTACTTCTTCCAGATGGTCGCGTCGTTTTCGTGCCGCGTCTTGCGACAACCATTGGCCTTTTTAATCCGGCGACCAATGCATATAGTACGATAATAATGTCACCAGCCCCGTTAAGTGATGCTTACCTTGGTGGTGTACTTATTCCAGATGGCCGTGTAGTTTTCGTTCCACGCAATGCAACAACTATTGGGATTTTTAATCCAACAACTAATTCTTATAGTACTATTTCAGGCGCTCCGGGAAGCCGAGCTTATGTTGGTGGGGTTCTTCTTCCCGACGGGCGTGTGGTTTTCGTACCAAGTGACGGAACAACCATAGGACTATTTAATCCAATAAATAATACATATAGCACAATTTCAGGCGCCCCAGGAAATGACACATATCGCGGTGGAGTACTTCTTACTGATGGTCGCGTCGTTTTCGTGCCTTACAACGGAACAAATATTGGGTTGTTTAATCCAATTACGAATACGTATAGCACAGTAATAATGTCACCTACACCTCCGGCGGGTTCTTATTATAGCGGTGTGCTTTTACCCGATGGCCGCGTCGCCTTTGTACCTGGAAATACAACAACCATTGGGATTTTTAATCCAGCAACCGATACATATAGTACTATATTGGGAGCACCGGGGGGAACATTCGCTTATCAAGGAGGCACCCTCCTTCCGGATGGTCGTGTGCTCTTTGTTCCGTTTAGCGCAACAACAAATATCGGCATCCTATCCGGCTTCCCCGCCCCTCCCCGCGAACTCTGCTACCATCCTTGCTTCAACAAATTATAACAAAACACCGCACTGCACGCGCGCCGTGCGCCACCCATCACCGATTAATATTTCATCTAAATACAGAGAAGCCGCAAGGCCGTAAGTAAAAATGGCCAGCGTTTTCACGGATCCCATTTCTGGGAACACCCAGATTACGGGGTCCGTCACCGTGGACAATATCAGCATTCGCGGCCTCGCGCTCGGCGCGACGACCCTTTCCAGTAACGCGATATGGCTCCCGAGCACCACCGTCCAGTGGAACCAAGTGTTCTCCCCGGATCTGCCGACCTTTACGCTCCCCGACGGCGGCGTGATGTCCTACGCCCGCCAAAAGGGCCTCTACCGCTGGACCGGCAATGACCTCGTCTATACGATCAACGTCGCCGGCACCCTTACGAGCGCCACGACCACCAATCTGGGCGATTTCACCCTAAACGTCCCCTACCCGATCAACACAGGGACGTACAGCTCTTCCACCATCATCGGCGAGCTTTGGCTGTCCTCGGTCTACCAAAACACCAGTAACATATACAAAGCCTACGCAAAAACAATCCCAGCCACCGCCAACAGCGTCGCCATCCGCGTCCTCACCGGCACCGCCGACGAAACGATGTCCACTATCCTCGCCGACACCGAACTCACCCTCCAAGGCACGATGACCTACAACACGACCTCGTTCAACCAAACCGGCGGCGTCCCAGCCACCTACGTCCCCGCAATGTTCTACCAGGACACCGCCGGCCAAGTCTCAATGAACAGCAATCTGCCCCCGCGCGCCCGCCTGGATATCTACGAAAACAGCAACACCCCCGCACTCATCGTAGACCAATACGGCTCCGGCGACGCCCTCCAAGTCCGCATCGGCGGCGAGACAAAACTGCGCGTAGACGCCCAAGGCAACCTGGACCTCCCAGGCGGCATTTTCCTTGCACCCGTCTCAGGCGCGCCCCACGTCGCCTTTGATGGCAGCGCCGCGAACTCCAACGTCTTCCTAACGTGGCTCCAAAGAACCACGACGACCCTGGCGGGTAGTTGGTGGCAGGAAGCGGTGGTGCCGAGGTATAGTACTATATCAGCTGGTTCGGGAAGTAGTAGCGCTTATTTTGGTGGTGTACTTCTTCCAGATGGTCGTGTTGTGTTCGTTCCATTTAATGCAACAACCATTGGTATTTTTAATCCAGCAATCAATACATATAGTACAATTTCAGGGGCCCCTGGAAGTTTAGCATATTATTCTGGTGTGCTTCTTCCGGATGGTCGCGTGGTTTTTGTTCCATATAATGCTCCAACAGTTGGATTTTTCAATCCAGTGACAAATTCTTATAGTACTGTAACAATGTCGCCCGCGCCAGCAGGTGGTGCATATCGTGGAGGCGTTCTTATTTCAGATGGTCGTGTGGTCTTTGTTCCACACAATGCAACAACCGTTGGGATTTTTAATCCAGCAACTAATACATATAGTACGATTTTGGGGGCACCAGGCAACTCTGCGTATAACGGCGGCGTGCTTCTTCCGGACGGTCGTGTGGTTTTCGTGCCATCCAGTGCAACCACCATCGGCATTTTTAATCCAATAACAGACTCTTTTAGTACAATTACTAATTATATTCGCCCTACCATAAACGCGTATGGTAGTGGAGTGCTTATTCCAGATGGCCGCGTAGTTTTCGTACCAAATAATGCGACGACCATTGGCATTTTTAATCCAACAACAAATGTTTATAGCGAACTTATTAACAATATCGGATCGGGAAGTACATCCTATGAAGGCGGTTCACTTCTTCCCGACGGCCGTGTGGTTTTTGTTCCACGTAGTGTCACAACTATTGGGATTTTTAATCCAGTGACAAATACATATAGTACAATTTTGGGTGCGCCGGGAGCAAGCGCTTATGTTGGTGGCCTACTTCTATACGATGGTCGTGTAATTTTCATACCAAACACAGCATCAACCATAGGCATCCTCTCCGGCTTCTCCGTCCCTCCCCGCGAACTTTGCTACCATCCCTGCTTCAACAAATATTAAACACTCCCTCAATCCCCTCCTCATACTCTCTCATAAACCGCCCCGGCTCCATCGCCCCCTGAAAAGCCTCCCTCCGCGCCCGTCGTTCCTCAATGTCCCCCGTACCCCGCACGCCCCCCATCCCCCTAATTTCTTTTACGATCCGCTCCTCCATCTCACCGAGCGTCTTCGCCCCCATAAACCGTCCGTCCCCCTCAGGCGCCCCCGGTTCCGCAGCCACCGCCTGCATCAAACTCGCGGAAACGTTACTGACGTGCCGGTTCCCCGCAGTATCCCCACCGATTGTAAACGTCCCCACCCCCATCACCAACGCCGAGCACGTCGTCGTCGTCCCCGAATATGGAAACGTATCCACGCAAAAATCCACGTCATTAAACTGATCCAGGTAATCTTCAAGCCGCGCCGTAAACGGTAGCACCCGCACCCGGCTCTCCACCGTTTTCCCCCAAATCTCCCGCCAGCCGTCCAGGCCCTCCGGCGCTTCCAACGTCGGCGGCGCGGCACCCTTCAAGCACACCGTGACATTCGGGCACGCGGCAAGCACCCGCTTCATCATCGCGACCCACTCCGCCGACTGTTTCGCCTGCTTATTAAACACGCCGATCCGCACCGAACTCGGCCCCGTTGCCGACGCCGCCCAAGGCGGGACCCGCGGCGCAATCGGCGGCAAAAACACCGAAGCAAAAAGCGAATAACACAGAAACGTCCTCGGGAGGTAAATCATCTTCTCCGTGTAATCCCGCTCGGCCACCGCCGGCGGATCGGCCACTCGGTCGCCAATGCGGTAACTTACCGCCCGCGAATAAGCCGAACTCGGGCATCCGAGGTAGTTTACCACGATCGGTCCGTCGGCGGTGCCCGCGGCAGCGCCAGCAGTTCCAGCGGCGCCAGCGACCGCCCCAAACCGATTCCCCACCCCGTGCGCAATCAAGTCAATAAGCACATCCAGGCGATCCACGCGGACGATACGATCCACGAGCGCCGCATCGCTCATCTCCGCCGCGTCCACCCACGTCACCCCCGGCGCCTCTCGGAACAGCGGCGTGAACTCGTCGTCGCCCTTGGGCTGAATGTTGTAGCAAAAAATCTGGAACCGCTCCGGGTCGTAATGGCGCAAAAGCGGCGTCAGGAACAGCCCCACCGCGTTTTTATTGAAATCCGGCGAAATGTACCCGAGCCGAATGCGAGCGCCCACGGCGCGTGCGCGCGGCACAGCAAGCGCCCCACCCGCAGGCACGCCGAAGACCGCATCCACCGAAACCGGCAGCGCCCTCGGCGTCCGAACGTAATGCTGGGAAAGCACGAGCGCCTGAATAAGCCGCCGGTTCATTCCGCTGAGCATCTCGTCGCCCCCCGGAGGCCGCGCCGCCCCCTTCGGCAACGCGCCGCCCGTAAGCCCCTCAGTAAACACCGCCTCGGCCCGCGCGGGATCACGCGACATATACGCGTTCCCAAGCGCGTACGAAAGGTTCTTCCAGCCCTCGGCGAGAATGTAGGGCGTTTTCGGCGCCGAATCCGACACCGCAAACCGCGTCGGCACCTCCAAGGCCTCGCGCACCCGCCCCAGCATCGTCTCGTACACCCGAATCGCCGCGGTGACCTGCCCAGCCGCCACGTACCCCGGCCCAAGCAGCGAGGCGACGCGCAGTTGGTCGCTCATCGCGTAGCGTCGCACGAGAGTCCCGGACGTCGGATCCATCGTTTTCTTGTCAAATATCCGCAAAAGCACCTTTTCGGCCTCGCCCCAGCGGCCGTCGGCGATCCATCGGTCCGCGAGGGCAAAATACGGCGGCGTGAAAAACTCGCGCAAACTCAGGCATTTCAGGAAGCGCTTCTCGGCCTCCGCCCACTGTCCCACGCGTTCGCTGTACACCCCCGCGTAATAATTCAAAAACACACTGTCGCGAAACTCGCGATCCACGCGCCCGAGAAGCGCTGCGGCGCCGCCCGCCCCACTCACCCCCCCCCCGCCTGTCAGCAGCCCGTGGAACGCGCGAATGAGCGATTGCTCTTCATTTGCCGACATCTGCCAGTGAATAATGAAGAAACGACGCGAATCCTTTATACCTCGCGCCAGGCGTCGCGTTTCTCAGAAATGCCTAATTTTCACACCATAGAATAGAGGCTTTTCGGGCAAAAAGAAGTTGTTGCGGTTGTTGCTCGCCGGGCGCGTCGTTGAAGTGATGTCGTTTTCACTGTCGCTCGCTCAGCGGACGGCTTCGTTGTACGTTGATATTTCCACAGGAACCGTGGGAGTAAGTAATCTAAACGCCTCTAACATTTCCATTTCCGGCAGCAGCGTTGGCATCGGCGGCGGCGGCGGCGCCGGGGTCCTCGCGAACGTCGGGTGGACGCCGACGACCACCCCCGCGCTGACCGTCACCCTCCCCTCCGGTGGCGCCTTCACGCCGTCGTACAGCAACGCGCAGCACCGTTGGATCGGCAACGACCTCGGCTACACGTTCAGCGTCACCGGCACCGTCACGGCCGCGCCCACGAACACCGCCGCGGACTACAAGATTTCCGTGCCGTATCCCGTCGCCGTCGCCGCGTCTTACCCGACGGACACCATCGTCGGCGACCTCTGGCTCAGCGTCATCTACGGCGCGAACAGCAACCTCTTCAAGGCCTACGCGCGCACCCTCAGCACCGACGCGAACAGCCTCGTCGTCCGCGCGATCACCGGCAGCACCGACGAGAGCCTGGGCACGATCCTCGCCGGCTCCGTGATTACCCTTCAAGGCACGGCGACCTTTGCGACAACAAGCGTCAACCAGAACACCGGCGGAGCCCTCGCGTCCGGCCTGCAAACGGTGTGGATTCCCAGCACCGCCGTGAACTGGGCACCGGCCCCCGCGCCGACCTTCACGCTGCCCGCCGGCGCCGCGCTCACGTACGCGCGCAGCAACGCCCGCTATATGTACGTCGGCACCGACGTGACCTATAACGTGGACCTCGGCGGCACGCTGACGGCCTCGCCCACGTCCGCGGCCAGTGACTACACCCTCAGCCTGCCCTACCCGGTCGCCATCGCGACCTACACGAACAACACCGTCATCGGCGACCTCTGGCTCAGCGTCGTCAACGGCTTTAACAGCAACACCTTTAAAGCCTACGCCCGCACCCTCGCGACAAACGCCAACGCAGTGACCGTCCGCCTCCTCACCGGCAGCGCCGACGAATCCCTCGGCGTCCTCGTCGCCGGGAGCACCTTCACCCTCCAAGGCACGATGAACTATACGACGACCCTAGCGAACAGCAACATAGGCATCCCAACCGCGTACATCGCCGCCGAGTTCAAACAGGACGTGTACGGAAACGTAGGGCTAAATCTCGCCGCCGTCGGCAGCAACGCGCCCCGCGCGCGCTTTGACATCATCCAGAACAGCAACATCCCGGCGCTGATTGTGGATCAGTACGGTACGGGCGACGCGTTTCAGGTGAAGGACAGGGGAGTGACACAGTTTTCGGTCGCGAGTACGGGAGACGTATACGTTGGCGAGTACACGGAGTACGCGAGCTACATAAGTTATGCGAGCAACGTGCTGCCACCGAGCGCGGATGGAAAAATTAATGGCGTGAATATTACGGCGTTGAATAAGCGGACACGGACGAGTGGGGCGAGCGCGGTGGATTGCGTGAGGACTTGGACAACAAGGGCGAGTGCTGCGGATAATATCTGGATGTCGGTCTGCTGGGCCGCTGAACTGTCCTTGTTCGCGGCTGTCGCACTTACCGGCACGGGCAACCGCGTGATGACGAGCCTGGATGGAATAAACTGGACTACCCGGACGTCTACTGCGGACAACAGCTGGCAATCTATATGTTGGGCAGGTGAACTATCCTTGTTCGTTGCGGTTGCATATACCGGCACGGGCAACCGTGTTATGACGAGTTCTAATGGTGTAAATTGGACGACGCAGACTGCCGCCGATAATGATTGGCACTCTGTATGTTGGGCTCCCGAGTTGTCCTTGTTCGCAGCCGTCGCTTATTCCGGCACGGGCAACCGCGTCATGACAAGCCCGAACGGAATCGCTTGGACAACGCGGACGTCTGCCGCGGACAATGGCTGGATATCGATCTGCTGGGCGCCAGAGCTTTCATTGTTTGCGGCTGTTGCAGAGGCCGGCGGTGCTAGCAACCGTGTTATGACGAGTCCGGATGGAATTACTTGGACAACGCGGACGTCCTCCGCTAACAACAACTGGTATTCGGTATGTTGGGCCCCTGAGCTGTCCTTGTTTGTGGCCGTCGCTTATTCCGGCACGGGAACCCGCGTCATGACAAGTCCAGACGGAATTAGCTGGACGCCTCGGACGTCCGCCGCAAACAATCAATGGCTCTCGGTTTGCTGGGCGCCTGAGCTATCTTTGTTCGCGGCCGTGGCGCAATCTGGCGCGGGCAACCGCGTCATGACGAGCCCGGACGGAATCACATGGACGACGCGGACGTCCGCCGACAATAGCTGGCGATTGGTTTGCTGGGCACCCGAGCTGTCTTTGTTCGCGGCCGTCGCATCTGGCGGCACAGGCAACCGCGTGATGACCTCCGCCATCGGTATGCCCAATTCCAAGAGCGTCGTGAAGGCGTTGCCGAGCCAGATGATGGTGGATGCTAATGGGAATGTTGGGATTGGGACGACGAATCCGACGCAGAAAGTTGACGTAGTGGGAAATGTGAAAATTGACGGTAGCATTGGATGCACGAATGGCGGACTCATGTTCCGCAACCGTATCATCAATGGCAACATGAATATTGACCAGCGCAATGAGGGGGTCTTGTCTGCGGCCATCACAGTGACCCCTGTCTACACGTTAGATCGATGGGTTGGATATGCATCCGGAGGGGGAGCTATAAAAATGCAGCAAGTCAATGTGCCATCTGCACTGCCCGGATTCTCAAAATGCATGAACATCACCGTATCCACTGCTGATACTAGCATTGCTGCTGACGATCTTTACTTTGTATCGCAGCGCATTGAAGGTTACAATGTGGAAGACATGAACTTTGGAACGGCAAATGCCTCTTATTTCACCTTTTCTTACTGGATTCGGAGCACGTTGACAGGGACAATGAGCGTTACATTTGCGAACGATGCATCGACTCGTAGATTGTTTCAAACCACAACCATATCTGCGATCAACACATGGCAGTATTGCACACACGTAGTTCTTGGGGATACGACGGGCACATGGCCAAAAGACAACACGCCGGGTCTAAGAGTGTTCTTCATCTTAGCAGCCGGAACAAATCTACACGGAACGGCCAACACATGGGGCACCTCTCTCTTTGCTAGTGCCTCACAAACCAACTTTTTGTCGAGCACGGCCAACAGCATCCACATCACGGGCGTTCAATTGGAGAAAGGCACAATGGCCACTCCGTTTGAGTTTCGGCCTTTTGCTATGGAGTTACAGATGTGTCATAGGTATTATCAAAGATGGTCATTCCCATTCTTGGGTTCAGGAAGCACTGCTGTTGGTTTAGTTGCCACAAAATTTTCTACAACGGATGCGATAGTTGCTAATGTGTACCTACAATGCACGATGCGAGACGCACCAGGAGTAACCGCAACACCGGCAACCGCTCGCGCAGTTCTAAACGCGTCGGCCAAAGATGGTGTACCGATCACAAATATAACATGTCCCCGAGTCGGCCCAATTACGCTCGCATTAACCGATAATACAATTACAGCAGGTTTTGGTTGGATTGATAACATAGGAAGATTAGATGCCGTTTCCGAGCTTTAATTGCTGGTATCTTAAAATAATTACCATTTCAGTGACTACATATCATCAGCAGTCATTGGCGGCCCGTTCTGCACGAGCTTCGCCAGATCCACGACGAACGCTAAGGAGCACAGCGGCTTGACCAAAATAAAAATTATAACCACCCACACACCACCCCCTACGGCTTCCCCGGCCACACAACCACCCCCCACACATCCGCCACCCCTCCCGGCAAATTCCTCAGCGACTGCCGATACACTCGCCATTCCTCCTTTTTCTCATCACTCAGCGGCGCATCGGCCACCTGAGTCCAGTCACATTCGCCAAGCAGCGCGTTGCGTTTCGCCCGCAGCATATCCCATAGCCGCGCTTCCTTCGCCGCGTATTTCTCCGGGTCCGTCTCAAACCGGTAAGTGACCTCGGTGATCCAGCCGTAGCCGTAGCCCTGCGCGCCGCCTTCGCCCGCCGGCTGCGAAATCTCATACCGCACCGGTCGCACGATTTCCGTATCGGTGCCCGCGGGCATCGCGACGTGCACCGTCACGTCCGACCACCCCCACGGCCCGCCGAAGCTCTTCTGGTTCGGCTCGGCCGCGTCGTAAATGTGCTGAATCGCATCGGTCGCGAAATCAACGACGGCGATTTTCAGAATCGGCTTCGGAGCCACCGGCTCAGCCACCGGCACCGGGGCATCCGCCGCGGCGACGATCGTGTACGCGTCGGCGTCGGCCTCGTCGTCCGCGCCGCCGGCCGCCGGCACCGCGGCGAGCCCCTCCATCGCCACGCCAACCAGCTCCGCCGGCACCATTACGTGTGCGCTCACTTCCACCCACCCCATCGGTCCGCCGAACGCTTCCGGCGTCGCGACTTCCGCCTCATACAAATGAACAATCTGACGGGTCGCGCGTTCTACAATCGCAAACGTCGGCATCTCGGCAACCTTTCTCTACAAAATACGGTGAGTATTTTGGCGCGCAGAGCGCCGCAATAAAACCAAATATCCTCAGCAAATAACCCGCCGCCCCCACCGACCCTCGCCGAACCCGCCGAACGATGTCGGCGTCGGCGTCCCCGCCCGGGCCCGCGCCCGAGTCCCCCATCGCCCGCGCGCGGCGCGCCGCCGCCAGCCAAGGCATCCCCGCGGCCGCTGCGATGGTCATTCAGGTGACCACGCTGATGCCTATGCGCACCGTAACGAACTATCAATACCGAACGGGCGTCTCGCTGCCCGTCGCGTACCGCACGCTGCGCGCCGACGGCTTCCGGCGCTTTTACGCCGGTTACTCCGCGGCGATCTTTCAGGCGCCGCTGAGCCGCCTCGGAGACACGGCGGCCAACGCGGCCACCTTCGCGCTCCTGGATTCCTCGGCGGCCACCGCGGACCTTCCGATTCCCGTGAAGACCGCTGCCGCCTCCGCCGCCGCCGCAGCCTTTCGCATCGCCCTGATGCCCATAGACGCCGTGAAAACCACGCTCCAAGCCCACGGGTCCGCGACGGGCCTCGCAATTCTCCGCGACAAGCTGCGCGCCGCCGGCACGCCCGCGCCGCTCTTTCACGGCGCCCTCGGGGCGAGCGCAGCGACCCTCGTCGGCCACTACCCGTGGTTCCTAACCTTCAACAGCCTCACCGCCCACTTTCCCGCGCATCCCGACGAATCCCGCGCGACCACCCTCGGCCGCGCCGCGGTCATCGGCTTCACCGCCAGCGCCGTCAGCGACACCACCGCGAACGCCCTCCGCGTCGTCAAAACCGTGCGCCAAACCAGCGCCGTCCCGCAGTCGTATCCGGCCATCGTCCGCAAAATCCTAGCCGAACAAGGCCTCGCCCGCGGGCTTTTCGGGCGCGGCCTGCCGACGCGCATAGCGACGAACGGCATCCAAGGCCTTATGTTCAGCGTCCTTTGGCGAATTGGACAGGACGCCTGGAATGGACCAACTCCGAAAAATTGATTAGCCCCGATCCCAGTCCTCGCAAAGCCCGCCCACCCGCCCGCCAAAATGGAGAAGCTCACCGACGACCTCAGCGCCCTCATTCTCAACAAGAAGCTCGCCGCGGATGCGATGAGCCTCGCGGTCTACAACGAGTGCGGGGCGCTCTTTCACATCACGCGGAATATGAGCGACCCGAGCTGGTTCGTGCACTTCACCGTGCCGACCTCTGAGACCGTGCGGCATATGTGCGAAGTGTGCGAAACCGGAAATGTGCCGAAAGTCGCGGCCGAGTGGATCCAGCCTATTCTGGCGAGAAACGAGACCACCCTCAAATTTCTCGTGAAAAAGAAGCTCACGGACTTTCGGCCCGGAATGAGCCACTGTCTCACGTATATTTACACTCAGGGCGGCGATGCGACGCCTCCGCCCTTTGCAGAGATCCACGGATGCGGAAACTCGTCGCCGACGACTGACGCTCGCACGCTCGCAGTTCGCAAATACTACCGGAATTCGTACCACGGCGATTTTCAGTGCGACTGGTTTGACACGCAAAACTACGACCAGGAAGACCTCGCCAAAATGATAGAGTCTCAGTATACTGAGATCATTGAGACGATTCGCGCGCTCGTGGCGGAGGCGTGAAGGGGGTGTAGACGGTGCTGGATTTTGGTGGCGTTGACCGGGAGGGGGCGGCGCGGGAGAAAAAATGATTTCCCCCGGGGCGGGCTTCGGGGTTTAAGGAGTTACACTGAGGTGTACGAAACAAAGATGCCGCGCGTACGCGCACGAATAGATGCAATATGTAGAGTACCTGAGTGTAAAACAACTTGTCGGTATGCTCTACCTGGTAATTCGCGCGAATTCTGTCTTGCACACAAGACAAATGCGATGGAAAATGTAGTGGATCCGCAATGTGAAAATACGGAATGTAAAAAAATAAATCCGCACTTCAATTTGCCAAACGAAAAGAAGGGCCGATTTTGCGGAGAACACGCACTTGATGGGATGATAGACATAAATGTAAAGCGCTGCGAGTTCGTCGGTTGTATGGTTCAGGCGCGGTACAACATCCCATCTCAAAAAAGGAAAGGACGATTTTGCCAGGAACATATTCCCGAAGGCGAAATAATGATAAATGTTCTCACGAAAAAGTGCGCCCACCCAGATGGTTGCACCACGCGCCCAACCTATAACTATCCTGGCGAAGAGCAGGCAATTTATTGTCCGAAACACGCACTGAAAGATATGGAAAATATCAAGTGCAAGCGATGCGAAGAAAAAGACTGTCAAACCCGGGCGACATTTAATCTGCCAGACGAAGTTGAAGGGAAATTCTGTCGCAAACACAAAAAGGCGGGTATGAAGATCGTGAATGTCAAAACGTGTGCGCACGAAAATTGCGATACGATGAACCCCAAGTTTAATTTACCAGGTCAAATATCGGGGCTTTTCTGTTCAAAACATTCCGACAAAAAAACGATGATTAACGTATGCGATCCGCTATGCCAACGTATCGGCTGTAATACGAGAGCCTGTTATGCAAAGGAGGGTGATAAAAAGCCACTGTTCTGCGCGGTGCATCCCGAACCAGATATGGTGAATATTATTATAAACAGGTGTAAGCTATGTCCTGTTGCCGCAACTAGAAAAGTGTATGAAGGCTACTGTATGCGCTGCTTTATGTACACCTTTCCTGAGCGTAACGTATGTCGTAACTACAAGACGAAGGAGCGTTCTGTGGCGGATTTCATTCGCGCAAAATATCCGAATTACGACATTGCGTTTGACAAACGCATAATGGATGGTTGCTCTCGCAGGCGCCCAGATATGTACCTGGATATGGGAGAATATATCATCGTCGTGGAAACGGACGAGAACCAGCACATCAACTACGACTGCTCTTGCGAGAATAAGCGTATGATGGAGCTGTTCCAGGATGGCGGTTCGCGACCGATGGCACTGATTCGCTTTAACCCGGATCAGTACTACAATCGGAAGGGGAAGAGCGTGCCTTCGTGCTGGCACATAAATAACAAACAAGGGCTGTGTACGATAAAGCCAGCTAAGCAAAAAGAATGGGCGGCGCGCCTGAACGGGCTGAAAAACGCGATGGACGACGTCATAAACAACCGCGTAGAGCGGAAGGAGATTGAAATCATCCACCTGTTTTACGACGAGAACCTGTAAAAACCACAATGCGCCGTTATTTGATTGGTGCGTGGTTTTGGAAAATGAAAAGGATCAAAGATGCCGAACACTACTCCTGTCGTCCGGTGCCTGTACCCTGGCTGCAAGTGCCGCCGGTCCTATGGATTCCCGAGTGAGCAGCCGATGTTCTGTCTGATACACAAGGTGGAGGGGGCTGTTAACGTTGTTCAGCGTTAGTCGGATGCAGGGATGAATTAAAAGTATATAAAGATAAAGTGTCTCTTTTTGGTAGGCGTGGGCGGGTCGTGTGTTGGCCGCTTACGCCTCAATAACTATTCTTGTAAGAATCTTTAAACATTCTTACCATTTTAGTTAGATATCTTGCCAGAGTGGTCTAATGGGGCGGTCTTAAGAACCGCTGTACGAAAGTACGCACGGGTTCAATCCCCGTAGATATCATCCTAACTAAAATGCAAAAACCACACCATTCCAGTGTGGCATTTTAAAAAAAACTAACACATTTTCTTTTTCCCTAAAAACGGTTCGCACCGCCTCCGCCCAACCCCATCAACACAAAAGCTACCACTCCTTCACTCGGGCAGCGCCAAATCCGCTCCCACTTTCACAACGGCATCAAACTGTTCTTGCGTCAACTGCTTGCTTTGAAAATACTCAACATCCAGTATATTCGCAGCTTTGCAGACTATGAAGCAGATATGTTTGCACACGATGTCTTTCTTTTTTGAATTGAACTTATGCTCAGGACAATTGCACCAAAAGCTCCCTTTTTCATTCATACCGTGCTTATATAACTTCACTTCATATTCGCGTTCCGCCTCCGCGCCCTCCGCGTCCATCCCCACCCCCGCGCGAATGTAAAACGTACCAGCGACGTTTGCAGTACGCCGCACAGTGCTGGTGTTCTCAACGTACCTTGACAGCATAAACTGACCTTCTTCGCGATGCAAGGTTTCCAAGGTGTAACATTGGTTCTGACCAATAGGAAGCCTTTCATTCATCAGATTCATCAAGTCCGTAAGTGTCTCTGGCGCACACAAAAATCTGCTCGCACGTCTCTCAATCTCTTCACTGCACTTTACGGCCCGATCCATACGATACTTAATGAAATCCAGATGTTCTTTCAAATAAAATCGGTACGTCTCCAATGACTTCAAACTCAATGTGTCAAAGTTGTACACAATATTTTCAACACTTGACAAGTTGCTGCACGGACGACGCATTTTGGGCGACATTTCTCGCAGCGTACGCGTAAGATACGCCGCAAACCTTTAAGTCCTTTTTTCGCCCGCGAAACTTTCCGCAAAACCCGTAAAAACAAACCATAATCCCACTCACAGTACCCCCAGTTCTGTCACCCGTCAAAACCGTAACCGCGAGTATCCCACGATCCCACCCGCCCGTGTCCGCTTAAATATACCAAATTGTCCCCCGCGACCCGACCCACCAACGAGTAAATAAGGACGTAAGGAACCGTCCCATACTATGCAAATATTTTTATTTTTCCAGCCGTCGTGTAGATACGCGCCCAGCCCCGCCCCCTCCCGCCAAAATGCCCTCAAAAGCCAACTTCGGTTCCCGCCTCCGCGCCCGTTCCGGCTTCATCGCCTCGGTTTACGCCCTGCTCGCCGTCCAGCTCGCAGTGACCGCCGTCGTCGTCGCGCTCCTCCGCAAAAACCCGGAGACCTACGCAAAAATCAAGCGCTTCTTCTGGCTCTGGTTCCTCCTCAGCATCGCGGTGATCGTTGTCCTAGGATTCGTCCCGATGCCGTTCCTCCTCAAAGCCGTCCTCTTCATCGTCTTCGCCATCCTCCTCGGCTTCAACTTCATCGCCGCGGACCGCAAAGTTTCCCCCGAAACCATCCGCGCCGCCCTCATCAGCACCATCGGCATCTTCCTCACGATGACCGTCGTTGCCGTCGCCCTCGCCGCCCTCGGCGTGGACCTCTCCTTCCTCTACTTCGCCCTCTTCATCGCTCTCATAGGCATCCTTGTGACCTATATCGTCCTCATCTTCTTTCCCGTCAGCGAAAAGACATCCCAAGGGATTTTGTACATCAGTATGGTCGTTTTCTCCATATACATCGCCTACGACACCAACCTGATGCTCCAACCCAACGCCGTCCGTGACGTCCTAGGCTCCGCCATCGGCCTCTACCTGGACATTATGAATCTATTCAGCAGCGTCGTCGCCTCCGACTAGACGAATCCTTAAAAATAATACCAAACTCTCCTTTTTGTCACACCATCCTCGGCCGCACCGGCGTCTGAGGCGGCAACCCGCGCGTAATCGCGCGACACCGCAGCGTGACGCCCTCGTCCAAACACGCCTCACCGCCGCCCACCCCGGCCTTTCGCAGGTTCCCGCGAATGACGTCCAAAATGTCCCACTCATTCAGTGCGTCTTTGCACGAATACACGTCCAGCGAAAACGCCCCGATGTCCGGCCACGTATGAATGCTCACGTGCGATTCACTAAGCACCTTGATCATCGTCAGCCCGTAAGGCTCCAACGACTCACACGAACTAGACAACACCGTCAGCTTACACGCCGCAGCAATCTCCGTCAGCATCGCGTCCATCAACGCAGCGTCATTTAACGGCGAAATTACCGGCGCAGCCGCAAACGCCGCCGCCGCAGCCCCAGTTAACCGTCCCTCAATCAAAAGGATCGCCCCCAAGTTTTTAGGCACACTGCTGCCGCCGCCAGCCATCGCACTCTGCTCTGAAACTCACTCACCGAATCCTTAAACGCTCGGCGCCGCCAAGCTCAGCACCACCATCCCCGTCCTCCACGGAATCCAGTCGTGTCCCACCGACGCCGTCGCCAGATTGTCCGGCCGTATGGCCGGCACTCCCACCACCTCTCCGGCCACTTCCAGGCGCAGCCCAACGAGGTATTCGTCGCTCCCCAGGTCCCACACCTGTTGCGGCATCGTGAAGCCTATCGTCCGTCCCACCGTCGTCTCCGACCATACAGTCACATCTACCGGCTGAAACTGAAAAGCCACCCCAACCACCCGCATAACCGTCGCGACCAACCGAAACGTAATCGGCGTCGTCACATCCACCCCACGCGCTACCCCGCGCTGGAACAGCGACATCTCCACCTCGCGCAAATCCAGATACCGCACTTGAAGCCGAAACACGTCACTAATCAGCGCCGGCGGCACAAACCGCCAATACCCTCCAATCCGCAAAATGCCGTGCTGAGTGACCGAAGGGTGCCCCACAAACTCAGGAAAACCCGTATAAAGAAATGCCGTGGTAGACATATGATACACCTACCTCTCGCCCGCTGCCTGCTCACCGCCGCAGCTTGCCGCCGCTGCTCGCTACATTCTAGCGAGACGATCAATGGCGTTCCTATCCTTCCTCGCCGAATGGCTCAATAATCCAAATTGGTGGTTCGGCGCCACCCAGCAAATAGACCGGTATCTCACCGAGTCCTACCAGGACCTCCTGGACATCGCCGCACCGCCCGCCAGCGGCATCTCCGCAGTCGTCGCCTACGACCAGCTCCCCCATCACGTCTTCCGCGGCCAACCGGCCGCCCACGTCATCGCCTACTTCCTCCGAAAGGCCCTCGCGGTCCGCGCTGAAATGCCGTCGCCCTCGCCTCGCACGGCGGGCGCCCTTCGCCGCTACATCTTCTATCAGCTTCCCGTACGTCACACCCAGGACCCCGTTGCCATTCACGCCGTAATGGCCGACGCTTGGGCCCACGTGCCAATCTTTCAGACCGACCCCGATTTTCCACTGTTCAAGCGCTTCTTAAAGGCGACCTACGAACGCTGCCCCCGACTCGCAGAGCCCTTTGTCATCCGCTACACGCCGTCAATGCCCGCCGCCTCATCCTCCGCCATCGCCTCTATGGTCGCCGCCGCTACACAAGGCCGCATCCGGCTCACCGACACCCTCCGCGCCTTCCCATTGCCCGCCTCCGGCCCACTCATCGTGTCCCTCTCCGGCGGCGTAGACAGTATGGTTCTCCTGACGGTCCTTTACTGCCTCGGCCCCAGCGTCGCCAGCCGCCTATGCGCCGTCCATATCAACTACGCCAACCGCGCCACGACCGCCGAAGAGCAAGCCTTCGTCTCCGGCTACTGCGCCCGCCTCGGCATCCCACTCACCATCCGCCGCTTCAACGAAATCCGCCGCGCCGACGCAATGCGCCTGGAAATGCGCGAGACCTACGAGACTTACACGCGCGAGCAACGGTTCGCGACTTACGTCGCCGCCGCCACCGGCCCCGCACCCACACCCACACCCACCCCCACCGCGCCACCGTCCGTCTTGCTCGGCCACAACACCGACGACACAACCGAAAACATTCTCACCAATGTCGTCCAAAAAAAGAAGTACGCCGACCTCACCGGAATGGCCGCCGACGAAGTCCAAGACACCCGCGTCGGACCCATCCGGTTCCTTCGGCCAATGCTGACGATCCCGAAATCCGACATTTACGCCTACGCCGAAGCAAACAGCATCCCCTATCTCCCCGATTCCACCGTGTCCTGGTGCCAACGCGGCCAAATCCGCGACACCGTCCTGCCCACGCTCCTCCGCTGGGACCCCCGCGCCGTCACAGGCCTCCAAGCCCTCGCCGGACACGTCCGCGACCTCAGCGACCTCGCCGGCCGCGAAGTCGCCCGATGCGTCGCCCGCACGACCGCCGCCCCCGCTTGGCGACTCGCCTTCCCCGCCGACGATCCCCCTCCGACCTCGCCCCTGTTCTGGCGAATGTACTTCCAGACCGCCCACAAAACCGTCGTGTCCTTTCGGGCCCTTACGACCTTCACGGACCGCCTCATCGCGCTTCGCGCCGCCGCCGGGCCGTGCCGCGGCCTCGTACCTCTCCGTAAGAATCTTATGGTGTCCATCATACGTCGCCGCACCGATGGCGAGTGGCAAATTTGTAGAGTAAATACAGAAGAATGACCCCACTCGCCCCGGCCCTCACTCCCGCGTTCGTATTACTCACCACAAAAATCAGCCTCGTCGTGCAAATCCTTACCGGCTTCATCGGCCTAGAAGGTCTGACGTATGCTCTGCCGCCCCCGCACGGCGTTTTGAAACAGCTTCTTCTGCTTGAAACCGTCGTCCAATTCATAGAGCTGACGTTTTACGCTTGGTTCGTCTACCGCTTCAATCTCGGAAAAATGGCCGCGACGCGTTACGCCGATTGGGTCTTCACGACGCCAATGATGCTCCTCACGACCATCGTCTACCTGAAATACCGCGGCCTCCTGTACACCCAACAGATGCAAAAGAAGCCCTATGAAACGGTTGTCACCAGCATCCGCGAATTCGTCCGCGACCACCCGCGCGAAATCGCCCTCATTTTCGCCGCCAACTGGTTTATGCTCGCCACCGGCTACCTCGGCGAAATCGGCGTCATCGGCATCCCGCTCGCCACCCTCCTCGGCTTCGCCGGCCTCGCCGTGTCCTTCACGACGATTTACACCAATTTCGCCAAGACCTCGCCCACCGGCCGCACCCTATTCGCCTTCCTCGCCACGTTCTGGTCCGCCTACGGCATCGCCTTCCTCTTCCCCGCCGAAGCCAAAAATATCGTCTTTAACATCCTTGACCTCTTCGCCAAAAACTTCTTCGGCATTTACCTCTACTTCCAGGTCCGGCGCATCGCCGCGGAAACATCCGCCGCGAAAGAAGCCCCGGAAAACCCCTCGGAATCCTCGGCCAGCGCAACCAACTTTGAAGCCATCGCCGGAAAAGAGACGTACCGCGATCATACAATTGTGTCATAGTAAGGCCAATTATTCTGAACGCACACCTCTCGCCACTTCTGGTCTTGCAATCTAATTTTTTCATCGGATTTCGCCATCGGAATACATTTCAAAACCTCATTCGCTTTCAGAATTTCACAGAGCTTGTAAATCATATAGTTGTACGACAACGGCTTCACCGTAATCGCTGTGAAAAGCCCGCGTATTTGTTCTTTGAGCTCATTCGTAATTATTGGCGGAGGCAGCTGCGTAACACCCTTCACTTCATTGATAATGTAGTATGCATTATCAATGTATTTTTCAAGACCCAATTCTTTCAGAATATTCCTCATTCCAAAATAGCGTAGGCTTTCCGGCGCAATGGCCTTCCTCACCATTTCGGCACGCACCATATTTAAGACATCGTCGGGCACTTCCTCCGAATGTACTCGCGTCATTTCAGTCAAACAATTATCTAGGTGGTTTAATCGGGTATAACCTGGCATTTTCAAAAGTAAATCATATTCTACAATATCCTTTATACCAAAACCACACTTAAAGGCTTCTCACAAAGCAACTTAATCAACCATCAAGCAAGCCAGCGAAATGGCCGCCCCCGCCCCGTCGCCCACGAAACTCTTCATCCCGTGGATCGGCTACAACCACACGGTGAATATGGAGCACTCGCTATCTCTAATGCGCCTCTTACTCTACTGCCAGACGCACCAGATCGGCGTCACGCTGTACCCCATCGGCTTTGAGTCGCTCATCTCCCGCGCCCGCAACGCCGCGGCCGCCGCCTTCCTCAGCGATCCAGAAGCGACCCACCTCCTTTTCCTAGATACCGACATCGGCTTCGCCCCCGAAGACGTCCTCAAACTCCTCTTCGCGGACAAACCCATCGTCTGCGCTGCGTACGCCAAAAAGTTCCTGGACGCCGATCGGCTCCGCCGGCACCCAGGGCGCCTTGAACTCTGCACCCAGCCAAGCATCCATCTAACCCCAGAGGCCGCCGAGGTGTTCAGCGCCCCCACGCCCTCCTCCGGCGGGCTCAGCGACGCCCGCCGCTGGCTCGCCGAGTGCGAATACGCGACCACCGGCTTTCTCCTCATCCGCCGCGAAGTCCTCACCACACTCACCGAGCGCCACCCCGAGCGCCAATACGCCAACGACATTGACGCCCACCAGTCGCTAAATCCCAACACCTTCTATGACCTCTTCCCCGTCGCCATCCACCCAGAGACCCGCCGCTACGAAAGCGAAGACTACGGCTTCTCCCGCCTCGCCCGCGCCGCCGGGTTCACGATCTACTGCGCCACCGACATCACCCTAACCCACTACGGCCATATGGGGTTCCCGTGCAATCTCTACGCGCAGCTCACCGCCGCCTAGCTGGCGCTGGCGCCCCCAAAATGCACAATTGCCGCCCACGCCCCGCCCCGCCGCCGCCCACACCGCCCTAAACACCCATCGCCGCAAACTCCCGGATCATCTCCGGCGTCAAGATGTTCTGGTAGTAGGCATACTCCTTGTTCAGGAGTGCGAGAGCCCGGTTAAAGAACTCTTTGTGCGCCACCAGATCCAGGCTGTGGTGCTGAATGGTCGGGTACACCCGATCGCCACAGATCATATCGGGCACCATCACCTGAATATTCTGAAAGTAGAACCGAGCCACCTCTTTGTAGGAGATCAGCCAGTTTTCCAGAAGCCGAAGCTCCGGGCGAATCGCCTCAAATCCAGTAATCTCGGCATCCGCCACCTTGATTATGTTGATCACCGACTCCGGCATCGTCACCAGAGACTTTTTCAGCTCGGCGATCATCTGAGACCAGGTAGCAATAATCTCGGCTTTCTCGTTCCGATCCATTTTACTTTACTCGCTTAGCCATCCACCGCCCATCTAATTTCATTTTTTCGTAATGTTTCCATTCATCGGCACACTCAAAAATAATCCCCCAAAATGCCGCCCTATGATGCAGTGCAAATACGTTCGCTTCCACCCCCCTCCCGGGTTACTTAGAGCATCGCGATCAGCTTCTCCTTGATATCCTTGATCTCTGTTTTCAGCACCAGAATCGCCGCCGAGTTCCCCATCTTGTCGCGCTGGATCCGGCGCGACGCCAGCAGCGCGATCTGTTTGCTCAGGAAGCTCAGCATCCGCTCCTCCTCGCGATCGGCGTTCTTTTCATTTTCCTTTTCTTCCAGGTACGACTCCATCGCGTCGATCAGCTCCACGGAGAACTCAGTGCCTTTCTTCTTGTCTTTCACTGTCAGAGTGATGTTATCGGTGGACTTGGACGCCGAGGCGGTCGCGGTTACGGTCACTCCCGCATCGGCCTCCTCGGAATCAGAGGCCTCCGAGGAGGCCCCGCCGCTGGAAATCGCCGGCATATCCTCGTCGGTCGTCTCGGTTTCGGCGTCGCTGACCGGGTGCCCCTTCACCAGGTACAGGTCCTCCTTCCCCGAGATGTCGCGGCGGACGCGGCAGCGAATGCAGTGGCAGCGCAGCTTGTCGTTGGCCGCGCGCAGGTCGCGCAGGTCCCAGATCAGCTGGCAGCGCAGCGTGTTCACGATGTCAAAGCGCACGACGTCCAGCTGCTTCTTCGCGTCCGCGCTGGTCGCAGCCTTCGGCCGCAGATCGTTCTCCATCTTGCACAGACGCGTCACGACCGACTCCATCGTGTGGATCTCGCCCGCCTTGATCAGCGCGGACATCCGCTCGCGCTCGTCGGAGCTCGTGGAGCGGTAGCCGAAGGTGCGCAGCGCCGGGACCTTTGCCGAGGGCGCGGCATACGCCAGCGTATCCCACACCGTATCGTCGTAGTCGCGGAACGCCTGCGTCACCGTCGTCGGGATCTCAGAAAGTACGCCGCGCAGCTTGAACATCGTCTTGTACACCTTGGTCACCTCGGGCGTGTAAGCCACCGCCTCATCATCGTCGTCCTTCACCAGAATCCCGTCCAGCGCCCATTCCAGGTGCCGCAGCCAATCCGCGATCGGCCGCTCAGTGAGCTCCTGGAATGCATCGCTGGACGTCGGAACGAAAGACTTCGGGTAAGCCATTCTCGCAAGTTGCTCGCAAGCATCCCAAACCGGCTCAAATTTCCGACCCCGACAGACGCCTCCGCACACACTTCAAATCGCCCCGAGATCGCCCATTTCCCGCCTCAGCCGCCTCTGACACAACCCCTTCTCCGGGTTCGCGATCGCCTCCTTAAAAGCCCGTTGGATCCGCCGCGCGGCCTTCCAGCGAAGGATGAAATCCAGGCGCTCACGCTCCGTGCAAATATCCATTGACATCCAAACGTACGACGTCGCGTACGGCTGCCACGCCGCCGGTCGGCAACACGCCGCCGGTCCCGCGCCGCGCCCCGCCCCCGTGCACGTATCCCACCGCGCCACCGCACGGTTTCCCACCAGGCTCTCCCACTCCCACGGCAAATCCGGCCGCGCACACACGCGCTCCCACGTCGCCATCGCCGGATTCCGCGAAAGGCCATTCCAGTCCCACGGCCGCAGGCGCCCCGTTTCGCCGGGCCCAAGGCCCTCCGGCCTCGCCGTCCACCGCGCCCAATCCACGACCCGCGGGTTCATAGACAAGTAATAAGTATCCCACGGCTTCCCCCGGAACCGCGCGACCGTCTTCCAAGACAGCGACCGGTTCCGCGAATATTCGCCCCAATCCCACTCCGGGATCACCTCCGGCCGCACCTTAAACAGCTCAGACAGCGCCGCATTATCTATCGCCGGATTCTTCGCCAGCGATTTCGTGAAAAGCTCCCAAAAGAACCCCGGATTCTCTTTAATCGTTTTTATGTTCGCCACGGACGGGTTTTGGAGAAGCATATTTGTATCTCTCCGAAACCACACGGCCCTCAGCCCGGGCGCCGTAAGCGTCTCCCACGTCGCCGACGGGTGCTTTGCGAGGAACTCGTCATCACGATAGTTAATCCGGCGTTTTTCGGTGACGCCGGGCGAATCCGGGTCATCATAAAAGCACTTAGCGTCCCACCCCGCCTTTGGCGCTTCAAGCACGTGCTTCCAGCGGATATTCGGATTCCGCGACAGCCCTCGGTAATCCCAAGGCTTCTTCGGAAGCGCCCGGACGACCGCCCACGTCACCGAAGCATTCGCACTCAAAAACCACCATATCAAATTCCGCTCCTTCCCAAAATCATCCAGTCCTCGCAGCCGCTCAATAACAGTTGCGTCGCTAAAAGCGGCTAGGTCGCCTTTAAGAGACATTGTATCCACTCGCCGCACGCCAAACACACGCACACAAGCCTTAAATCAAAATCCCAAAACCCTCCCTCAATCCAAATCCCGTTCCCAATTTCCGCCCACGCCCCCGCCCACGCCGCCTAGATCTGCGCGGTGACGTGCTGGATGTCCTCCCGGATCGCCGCCAGGTACAGCGGCTTCCGGTTGTCGGCCCACAGGTCTTGCAGGTCCATCAGCCGTTCCAGCACGATGCCCGCGCTGTGCTCGCGAATCGCCTGGTCCAGCGCCTCCTTCCGCTTGCCCGCCGCCTCGGCCATCGCGTAGCCGTAGTCGCGCAGCGACACCTTCGGCACCTTCTTGGACGCGGCCTTCGCGCGCGCCGCCAGCGTCTCTTCCGACTCCGGGACGGCACCCGCCGGCGCCGCCGCCCCCGCGGGCTCCATCGGCGCGGCCTCCGGCGCCTTTGCGGTCGTCGTCACCGCCGCGGCCGTCGGCGCCAACGGCAGCGTCAGAGCCGCCGTTAGCATCTGGATCATTGATCGGTAAACGGTCATCCGCTGCTCGGAATGGGCCGGGACACGCGCGACCGTGTCCATGAAATTCTGCATCTCGCTGGTGAAAGCCAGCGCCTTGTTGCGGAACTCTTTGCTCAGCGCAAACTCGTTCTCAGCAGACATTCTCGTCGTTTGGTTCGGTATCTTGTTGTTACCTGTTCTCGTATGCCCCGCGTCAATTTTTTGGGATTTTACTAGCAGGCCCCCGCTCCCAAAAATTGACGCCCCGATTTAAAGCCATCCCGCATAGAACCTTTGAGAGAGCGATTGCGAGCTCGCGACAATGGCGACGACCACTACCGATGCGCCCCGGCATATTTATGGCTTGGAGCTGAATGAGACCGATCCGCGCTCCGCGCAGCCGAGCAAGATCCGGTTGGAGCTGAAACCGCATCAGACGGCCGCGCTCGCCAAGGCGCTGCAAATGGAGAAGCTCGGCTCGCTGCGCTACAAAAAATCGTTATCCTCCGCGGAGGACGACCCCGACGATCGCACAGTGACGTTTCACGCGAATGTGGGCATCCTCGGCGACATCCCGTCTTACGGCAAGACCCTGACGGCGCTCGCGATCATCGCTCAGAACCTGAACACGGCCGAGGGCATCCACCACGATACCGTGAGCGTCCACAGCCAGACCTCGCGCGATCACGGCGGCTATTGCAAGGTATTCTCCGATCGCGGCCCCGGTCCCGTTGTGGCGCCCCGCATCCGCTCCACGCTCGTGGTGGTCCCTCACGGCCCCGTGTTTATGCAGTGGAAGAAGGCCATTGAGACGCAGACGACGATGCGCGTGCTCGTCCTGGAAAACCTGGTGAATATGCGTCGGGCCTGCCCGAGCCCCGATGTCATTCAGCCTCCGACCCTCGTTCAGCCGGTGCAGCCGAGGAACCCGCAGCGCGTGCACGAGGCCGCCGCCTATGACCGCGCTCGCGATGCCTACACGGCCGCCATCCACGCCGCCTTCGCCCCGATGGTCACGCTGTTTGAATCCTACGACGCTGTTCTCATCAAGAACACGACCTTGAAGGTGTTTATCGGCCAGTACATTTCGCGCCACGATCAGGACAACCACGAGCACGCCCACCCGTTTTACGGCTGGGACCGCGTGATCGTTGACGAGGCCCACGACATTCTCTGCTCCATCCCCTTCATCCGCTTCGGGTTCGCCTGGCTGATCAGCGCCACTTATAGCGAGATTCCGCGCTCCGTATCCTACGGCAGCTCGTGCCGCGGGTTCGGCTCCGGTTTGCGGCCGATCGTAAACAATATGTATCTGAACTACCTGCTCGTCAAAAGCAACCGCGCCTTCGTCACGGCCTCGTTCCAGCTGCCGCCGATCACGGACATCACGGTGCTGTGCGAGCTGGAACGCCAACTGGCGGCGGTGCAGGCCTTCCTGTCGCCCTATGTCCTGGAACGCGTGAACGCCGGCGACATCGCAGGCGCCATTCAGGCCCTCGGCGGTAAGGCCGACACGGAGGAGAATATCGCCGAGCTGGTGACCCGCGATTTGCAGCGCGAGATCCACAACCGCACGCTCCACCGCGACTATGTCCTCACGCTGGACCTGGAACCCGAGGTCCGCGCCGGCCGCCTCGCCTCCGTGGAACACGAGATCCGCCGCCTGAACGATCGCCTGACATCGCTCATAGAGCGCATCACGCAGCTGAACGACAAAGAGTGCGCCATCTGCGGAGACACCTTCGTCAACCCGATCTTCCTGAAATGCACCCACGTCCACTGCGCCGACTGCCTAATGCAGTGGCTCCGCTCTCCCGCCGGCGGCAACGGCAACACGAAAGCCTGTCCGACCTGCCGCGAGCCAATCAAGCTTGATCAGCTCATCGCGATCACGAACGCCGCACCGGCCCCGGCCGCCGCCCCAGTCCCCGACCCAGCCGCCGCCGGACCGTCCAACCGCGCCACAGCCGCCACCCCAGCCCCGGCCGCCGCCGACGACGGCCCTCCGCGCCCCGTCAGCAAGGTGGACACCCTCCTGCGCATCATCCGCAGCAACCCCACCGGTCGCTTCCTGGTCTTCTCCCGCGTGGATATGTGGCCGATCCACCAGAGCCTGACCGAGGCTGGCATCATCACCACGGAGCTGAAAGGCACCACCGGCCAGATGATGGCCAAGCTGGAATCCTTTAAGAACAACACGATCCGCGTCATCCTCCTCAACACCCGCCACGCCGGCAGCGGCATTGAGATCACCTGCGCCACCGATGTCGTCCTCTACCACACGATGGGCCAAGACGCCGTCCAAGCCATAGGCCGCGCCAACCGCGTCGGCCGCACCGAGTCCCTCCGAGTCCACCGCCTCGTCTACCCCCACGAAGTCGTGGAGCCACCTCCGCAGGTCGGCGGCCCTCCGCCTCCGCAAGTCGGCGGCCCTCCGCCTCCGCAGGTCGCCGATCCGGTCGCTGAGCTCGCGCCTCCGGTCGCCGATCCCGCACAGGTCGCCGTGCGCCGGATCCCTCGCGATGAGTTTCGCCGGATCCAGCGGGCCGACCGAATGGCCCGCGGGCTCCTCATCGCGGCACTGCGCCGCGATGATCCCGACTTCGTCTCCGACGACGAATAAACCGTCCTTCTTCTATCTTCTTTTGGAAATCACCAATATCGCAGGCGTAGCAGGCGACGCGTGATCCGACCCGACCATTCTCGGCGGCTCCGAAAATTTGACGCCGCTCCGCACGCACACAGCCACACGCCACCGACAATGGACCCCACATACGTAAACGGTCACCGCAAGGAGATCCTCGCGACGATCGCTCACGCGGAGCAGGTTCTCGCGGCGACCCGTGACAACCCGCGCGACTCCACTGCCATTGAGTTCGCCCAAAGGACCGCGCGGAGCCTTCGCGACCTACTGGGCGTGATGGACACGATGGCGATGGACCCCCAGTACGCCGCCTACGCCTACTCGCCGTCCACACCGAAGCCCCTGATGCAGATCATCCCGCTCGGCAAGTTCGGCTACACACCCGGCGCCCCCGACGCCCGCCGCCAGATGGCGCTGCAAAAAGCGCTGCGCGAAACCGACCCCGAGCCACTCCTGTATACCCTGGCGCACCAGAGCGAAATGTCCGAGAATCCCTCTTTCAAAGACGACTACATCTACCTACTGAGCCACCTAACCCGCAACCAAACAAGTACCAGCGGTCGCTGCTGATAACTTTAACAAAAAAGATTAGCCCGGGCCGGCTGGCCCGTCGGCCGGCATTACGTTCCCGTACTCATAGGCACCGGGCCGCCACCCGGTTCCGGCAGCCCGCACTTATCTACCAACACACGCTCTTGCGAGAAATCGCCCTCCTTATCTTTCAGTGCCTTTTTGGCCCCGCGGAGCCGTGCCTTCGTCTCGGTCGCGGCGTCCTTGCCCGCCTGAATGCGCGCTTGGATGTCGCCAATCGCGCGCTCCTGAAAGACCACGAGGTCCTCGGCAACCTTCTTTTTACACGCAGCGCGTTCCGCTGCCGTCGGCGCCGCCGAGCACTGGGCCGTCAGCGTCACCTTGTCCTCGCGGACTTTCGCGCGGACTCGCGCAATCGCCGCTTTGCCCGACGCCATCCCTTCCTTAGCCCGCGCGAGCTGCTTCTCCATCCGCGCCACCGCCGCCAACCGCGCCGGCTCATCACTGCGAGACATCGGCACAACGACCGACTCAAACACCGGGTACGCAAACGTCCGCGCGTCCTTCTCGCGATTCAGGTACGAGACGTATCCCGACATCTCGCCCAGGAACCCCGTCAGGGACCGCTCCGTGAACCGCCCGCGCTCGTCCAGGTACTTCTCCGAAAACTCAGCGAACGCCTCCGGGATCGCCTCACTCGGCTCCCGCATCAGATTCAGGAGCCGAATGAAATCCATCGGGTCTGATGTGTACGGCGTCGCCGTCATCAGCAGCAGCCGCACCGAGTCCTTCCCCGAATCTGTATAAGACTTATGGATCTTCTCGCGCATCACGCCGACATCGGGGCGTTCCAGCGGTGGCAGGCTCGGATCAAACAGCTTATGCGCCTCATCAATGATCACCAGCGTCCGACGCAGCGGATCCGCGGCCCCATTCCGCTTCACCAGCGCCTGATACACATCATTTTTCCCTTGGAGCATATTCGTGAACTGCTTAAAACTGATCGGCGGCAGCCACTGGTCGCTGACGTACTGCATCGGCCTCTCATAAGGCGTCGCCACCGCCCCCTCCGGCAGCCGAAGCTCCCCACGACGCACACGACGCTTAATGTCCTCCGAGCAACTCTTCTTGTACATATTCTTCCAAATATCCGCTTTCAGAGTATGGCGCGTGACCCAAAGGATGGTATAACCTTGTTTTTCAAAAGACGTGCTCGCCACCGCAATGCCGGAGCACGTATTGTGCGTGACCGTGAAATCGCCCAGTAAGTAGCGGTTGTTACCATCCAGCGTAAACCCATAGTAAGTACCGCGCCCAATCGGCGCGACGGTAATGCCGGTCACGAGCGCGTTTTTCTTTTGTTTCCTCGGCTCCACTATTTTACGAAGGATTTTAACAGGAATTTTATCAAGACCTTCTCCGCTTACATAAATCCGATAATAAGTGCCTGTAATCTTCTCACCCTTGTAAGTGCACGACTTTCGGCAGGGTTTAACGTAAGCTGCAAATCCGAGAGACCTGCATAAAAATACGATGTCATCAGCAAGGGTTTTATTCTTTTGAACAATATCATACCCCTGGCAGGACGCGTATCCGTCAGAATCTATTACGCCAGCAAGCACCTGTAAGCGGATTTGGCGGCTATTTGCTTTATATTCCTTAGGAATGTGTTTATTGTTAATTAAGTCGTATTTTTGAAGCGCTTTAAGGAATACGTTTGGGTATTTATTTGATATGGCCGAAACGCGGTAATCATAGCCGCTCTGATAGTTTAAGCTTAGATTATACTGAGGTATTTCCCGAGAAATGTAATGTAAAACCGCTGCATCCTGTGACGAAATTACGGGACCGCGCTTAGATCCATCACCCAGCCAATAACCTATAATGTATGGATCAAAATCCACCGGCGAGCTGTTGAAATCCACGCCAGTTCGGTAACCTTTTAATGATTTTTTAGACGTGTTAGATAAAGCGATATAATCTTTAACTGTTATTTCACATATGTGTTTATCAGAAAGCATACTATCCTGAAAGGCTAAGGCTTCCTCTCGTGTTTTAAAGCCTTTTCTTGTAATTTTACCATCAACTGTTTTAACATAATTGGCTACGTGAAGCGACCCCCCTTTATTTTTTTCAAGACCGATATATAACCGAGTAGGCTTTAAACATAGTATATGCTCGGAATTTACGGTGTACTTTTCGCCCTTAATCGGTACAATATCATACATCTCATCCTCACCCGTCGCAAGAGACAGCACCGTACGCGGCGTTGAATCGTCGCCCATCAGTTTATCGCCGACGACGACATCCTGTACCATCTTGCAGGTCCCGTCGTACATTAAGATCGCAGTGTCCTTCGCGTGACATTTGCCCGTGCCGACCGAATGATGAAGCAGCAGACCTTTATAGGCCGACGCAGGCTGAAAGTACTGGCGAACGAAGTTTTGCGTAGCCGAATACTGCGCGAAGTCCACCTCGGCGCCGGCCTGCGGCTTCTTCTTTGCGCCGCCTTCCTTCTCCGCCGCCCCGGCCCCGGCCCCCTTCGGCTCCGCTCCAATCCACGCCGGACCCTGCTCGGCGAGCGCTCGCAGCTCTCGGGCGGCCTCGCGTGCCGTTTCGGCCGGCGACACGGCCCACGCCCCGGACGCCGATCCCGACGGCGGCGGTGCGCGAACGCCGCTTTCCGGACTCGCGGGCCCCGCGGCCGCCCCCGGCCCCGCGCAGAGGTTCTCCATTTTCGCCGGCGGCCACGTGAACTTACCGAAGCGCTCAGCAATGTACGCACGCAGGTCGTAAAAGCCCTTCTTCGTCCCCGGCGGCTTCGGGTTCGGGTTCTTCGCGCGCAGTTTGCGCCGACGCGCCTTGCGCGCACCGCCTTCCAGGACGCCCAGGAGCGTCTTAATCCCTCGCGCAGCCCGCTGCGCCAGCGCCTCCTGGGCCGCTTCGGCCGCCTCGGCAATCGCGTTCTCCACGCGGAACTCGTGCACATTCTCGGTCAGGTCGTGATCCACGGCGCCAAAAGCGACCACCGGATCCAGCGTCGCCGCGAATTTCAGCTGCGACAAGTTCAGCCCCGCGTTCTGCACATACAAATCAAACAGGTCCCGCGCCGCCCACGTGTCCGCCGCGCCATCCGGGAGATCCACGGAATACCGGAAGACTTGCAGCGGCCACCCGAGCACCGGGTGGAATTCCAGACCTTTTTGACCACAGTAGCGCGTATTACGCCCAATCGCCTGACGCTCATTCGCCACCGTTTCCAGCTCCTCAAACAGATGGCAGTACTTCGTGTCGTAAAGGTCAATGCCCTCACGGTAACCTTGGTCTATGATCATAAACCGAATGCGCTCGCCGTGGACGTTGTCCGGCCGCGAGTTGAACACGCCGAGGAGCCCCTTCCGCAGCCGCGTTTTCATCGCCGTGCCGTAAATCGCCGAACTGCACAGCAGCGCAAACGTCCCGCGCCCAACGACGGCCTCCGTCCGCGGCGCGAGGCGCACGGCGTCCAGAGCCATCGCCCGATCGTACGCCGGCGTGTATCCGGCCGCATACATCGCCGCAGCAACCAGTTTCGCCCCGTGCGCCGACGATTTGCTGTCCACGTAAATGCAGTGCTTAAAAAGCGTCCCGCGCTCCGCCAAGTCCGCGGCGTCCAGCTCAGCGATCTTGCCCAGCAGCGCCACAAGCTTCGGGCTCGCCTGAGGCAGCACCTCCATAAACTTGCGCCCATTGAAAGCCCGCGAATCGTATTTCAACTCCGGCGTCACGACACTAAAATTCGCCACCCGCCGCACGCATTCGGCGAGCCGCCGGTTAGACGGCGGCGAGCCTTGCGAGGCCTCCGGCCGACGCTCGGCGAGCCGCCGGTTAGACGGCGGCGAGCCTTGCGCAGCCGCAGCCGCAGCCGCAGCAGCCACCGGCGCCGCAGCTACCGGCGCCGCCGCCGCGGCCACAATCGGACTCACCGATGCCTCGGCCGCCGCCTGGATTTCCGCTTTACTCACCCGTGTCTTTGCGACTCGGACATTCCCTTCACTCAGTCGCTTCGCCCCATTCGGCCCCGCCGCCGCGGCAAGCGCTTGGACCTCCCCTTCGCTTAGAAGTTTTGTCGCCATCCCGCACGAGACGGCGTACGCCCACTCTAATATACGCCGCGGAAATACGAAACGCGCGAGCGCAAGCGCTCAACGTATCTGCATCTGGAATAGCGCCGAATCGTACGAAGGATTGACGACCTGACACTCAAAGATGAGCCGATATCTCTTGTCTTTGATGAGCTGCGTCGGCAAAACGATGCCAATGTTTTTGTGAAAAGGATACATCAAAAACTCTTCAAATTCTATCTGCGCAGTCGTATACCGCGGAACATCCGGTTCTATGCTCAGTCGCTTGTCAATGTTCAGAAGCGCAACGGTCTCATTGCTCTTCGCGAGCGCGTTTATGGCCGTGCGGTCTTCCAAGTAATTCGCGTAATCCTTCGCGTGAAGCTGATTGCTGATAAACATCCGACTACTGATCGTCGTGTCTGCGCACACCTTTTTGACGTACATCTGCGAAGCAAAGCCGATGACGTAACTACGCCCGCGCTGCGAAAAACCCATCAAATAACCGTGACGGTTCTTGATGACGTGCACGTGTTTCGGATGCGCCATCGCCATTCCCGCCGAGTCTACGTCAGGCGGCCGTGCGGATATAAAGCCACCCAGGTATTCACTTCCAGAGTCTCGGCCGACCGCGTTTGCGGGCGTGTACGGGCAAAATGAGCACCAAAAGCGACAGCGACGGCGACGGCAGCGGCGGCGGCTTGGACCCCGCGTCAATGCTCCCTGAGTTGCCGATTGAAAAGCGCGACTTTCTCTTCCGTTTTGTCTCGTCTCCCCTGCGTTCTAAGCTTAAACTTGATCAAGAAGCTTTATATAGCGCCACCGACCAGTTAACCGCCGACAAAATCTCCAAGGATCTACTCAAATTCGCACCACGCGCCTCACGCGTCGCGGACGCCACGGCCTGCGTCGGCGGAAACACCTTCTCGCTCGCCAACCACTTTGACGCCGTGGACGCCTTTGAGCTGGACCGGACGCGCTCGGATTACCTAGAACACAATCTGGAAGTGCTCGGGGTCAAGAACGTTCAGGTCATCCGCGGCGACGTGCTCAAAAAGCTCAAAAGCTCCAACTATTCCTTAGTGTTCATTGACTGTCCTTGGGGCGGCCGCCTGTACAAACAGGCCGAGCGCATCCATCTTACGCTCTCCGGAAAAACCTTGGAGTCCGTGTGCTTTCAACTGTCCAATCATACAAAATTCATCGCACTCAAAGTGCCGACGAACTTTGCGGAAGAAGAGTTTCTCAGAGACACCGAGCCATTTCTAGAAATCGTCCATAAGAACACACATCTCCGGAAAATGCACCTACTTGTATTTCGGGTACGTGATATGTAGCGGGAGTATCATCGCCAGGCCGAGCAGGAATAGGAATGCAAACAGCCAATCGTTCATCCACTCGGTCACCGGCGGCGCGGCAACGGCGGCCGCCGCGGCCATCGCCGGCGCGCGCCGGTCAATCAGCATAGAGATTCGGACACGGTACGGCTCATTGTCGTTTCTGCCATAGATGACCGCGGGCTGCGGCTGCTGCGGACCTTGGAGCATCACCCAGTACCGCAGCATCTCGCGCGACTCTTGTTCGGTCATCGTCGGGTCGCTGTCCACGCTTGACCAGAAATCCAGCGGAACGTCCAGGGCGTCTGCGTCCGCGCCCGCGCCGGCGCGCTGCATTTTGCGATGAACGTAAAGCGCCAGCCGCTCGGCGAATACTTCGGTTCGCCACGGACCAATCTCATTATACGGGGGCGGATTGCTCACGCTCAGGATGGTGCATTTCACACCATTCTCGTCGGCTTCCGGTTCCGCCCAGCTGTATCGGCCAATGATCAGGCGTTTTGGAGTCGGAGGCAGGTAACGCATTCTGGACAACGACGCGCACGCGTTTGCTAACAAAAAGAAGGCTCGCAGCGACTCATTTTTTGGACACGACGCCACGAGGCGGCTCGTCGGAATCCACCGCATCTAGAAACCACTCAACGGTGCGCCGCAGGCCTTCGCCAAGTGGCGTCCAGCGCTCGGCATCGGCCTCGCTGTCCGTAAAGCCCAGCGCCTCCGCCTCGGCCGCTTTCGGGAACGTCTCGGCAGTCTTACGGTACTGACCGTTCGGCAGCGTCGGGTCATACTGAATCGCGTGTATGTAGTCAAAGGCCTCCGCAATCGCCGTCACGACGTGGCTGATCGGCACTTCGCTGTTCGGCGGGCACAGGAACAGCGGCTCGCCGATGGTGTCATAGTAAATGTAGGACCAGATGATCAGCCGCCCCAGGTCCTCGCTGTAAATAAACTGCCTCAGCGGCGTCCCATCGCCGGCGACCACGAAGGGCGTGCCCGTCTGCCGCGCCCGCCAGCACTTGTGAATCAGCGCCGGCGCAACGTGGGCATCGGCCAGGTGAAAATTGTCGTGCGGGCCGTAGACATTCGTCGGCACCACGCAGAAGTAACGGCGACCGTACTGCTTCTGGTAGGCCCGCGTCAGGACGTCGCACATCCGCTTCGCGTAAGAGTAGCCTTCGTTGCTCGGATGCGGCGGGCCGCGATGCAGGTCCGCAGCGGTAATCGGGTACGCAGGGACCTCGTTTGGGAAAATGCACGTGCTCAGGCACATCACTACGTTGTCAATGTCGCACTCGTGCGCGGCCTTCAAGATGTTCACGCCCATCAGTAAATTATCCTGAGTCATCTCCACCGGCTCGTTCATATTCCTAAACAGCCCGCCCACGCGCGCGGCCAGATGAATGATTCCGTGAATAGGATTGGTCTCGCCCGTCGCCGTTACCCCAGGCACCGCCCCGTGCCGTTTCAGCATCGCCAGCGTCTCGGCGTAATCGGTCAGGTTCGCATCGGCGCTCCCGACGCCAATGAGCTCAACGGCCACACTCGCCAGCAACGGCGCCATCTCCATTACGGCCCGGCCCACCAGGCCGGTGGCGCCCGTAACAATCACACGGATCGGCATTGCTGCGCTGCGCCGAGTATTTGATATAAGGGTTTTATGAATTCTTTATATCAAAGGCACGGCGCTCAATTTTTGGCGCAAGATGCCTCCCGTTAGCGTGATCACCGGGATCTCCGGCCAGGACGGGTCCTATCTGTCCGAGCAGATCCTCAGCGACACCCCGGATGCCATCGTCATCGGGATGGTGCGGCGCACCTCGGCAAACAACTTCCGCGAGCGCATAGAAGCCTTAGAGCGCCATCCGCGCGTTCGGCTCGTTTACGCGGATATGACCGATGCGACGAGCATTCGCCGCATACTGGACACGGCCGTCGCGCTCGCCGGCGCCATCGGATGGATAGACGTTTACAACCTGGCCGCGCAGAGTCACGTAAAAATCTCCTTTGACACACCGTTGTACACCGCCGAGACCGATGCGATCGGCGTATTGAGCGTATTAGACACGATTTTGCACTATCCGGAGGACATCCGCGAGCGCTTCCGGTTCTACCAGGCGAGCACCAGCGAGATGTTCGGCAGCTCGGCGGCGCCCCAGAACGAGGACACGCCCTTTCATCCCCGGTCCCCCTACGGCGTCGCGAAGCTCTACGCCCACTGGATCGTCCGGAACTACCGCGAATCCTACGGCCTCAAAGCCTGCTCGGGCATCCTCTTTAACCACGAGTCCCCGCGCCGCGGCCGCAATTTCGTCACCCGAAAGGTCACCCAAGCCGTCGCACGCTACGCGGCAAACCGCGACACGGCCACCCCCGTCGCCGTCGGAAACCTGGAAGCCCGCCGCGATTGGGGCTTCGCCCCCGACTACGTGCGCGCAATGCGCCTGATGATAAGCGCCCTTAGCGCCGCCCCCGCCAGCGCCAGCGCCCCCGCCAGCGACCCAGATTTCGTCATTTCCACCGGCGTCTCTCACACCATTCGCGAGCTCATTGAAATCGCCTTCGCCGTCATCGGCGTCGGCGTCCGCTGGGAAGGTACCGGACTCGCCGAGCGCGGCCTTGACGTGGCCACCGGCGTCGTCCTCGTCACCATTGACCAGCGCTACTTCCGCCCAGCGGAAGTGGAAGACCTCCTCGGCGATTCCACCCGCGCCCGGCAGCGCCTCGGATGGCAACCGACGATCACCTTTCGCGAAATGATCGCCAAAATGGTGTACAGCGACATTGCCGAGCTGTCTCACGGTCACACGCAGCTCGCGTAACCCACACAGTTGGTATAAAGATTCATTGGCTTATTCGCTTACTCAGCAAATAAGCCAATGGCAGCATACGAAGACGACGACGTCGTCGAGACTCTGTGTGACATCGTAGAGCTCGGGTTTGTCTCCATCCGCGATGGGCTCATTACGCAACTCGTAAAACCCATTGAAAACTTATACGTAACCCAGTGGAATCGCTGGGACCCGACGATCAAGTACCTAACCGATTACGCCCGGCATCACCCCGATTTCGGCGGCGAGTTTTTTCTCGCCGCCTTTGACGGATGGCGCGAATACAGCGAGCCGGTCGCACCCGAAGACCGCCGCAAAGTCCAGTGGCTGGACCTTTCACCGGCAGAGCGCAATAAATTCATCGGAATAGGACACGCGGGAGAGCCCCGATTCCGCGCGAGCAGCGACGCGGAGGACGCGCCTTCGTCGGTCTACCCAGAGATGTGCCGCCCCGTACTCGCCTATAACCGCCACTTCAACGACCAAAACGTGCTCTTGCTACCTGACTCGGAATTCCTAGAATTAGACTTCGGCCGTTTCCGGAGCGACGTCGCTGCCTATGATCGGCCATTCACACAAAAAATAGGTCGCATCCATTGGCGTGGCAGCCCCAACGTCACGCCCGGCTATCGCTACTGCACTCCCAAAGGCCTCGGCACCGATAGCGCCCACCAGCGGAACATCGCGGTCGCCCTCAGCCAATTTCCCGGTCTGCGCGGCGTCCTAGACGCGTCCTTCGCCCACGCGCACCTTCCGGAAATGCTCCGCTACAAATACCAGCTCAATCTAGATGGAATGGTTTCGGCCTGGTCCGGGACCTACTGGAAACTCCTCAGCGACAGCGTCGTCATCAACGCGCCGAGCCACTGGGAGCACTGGTATTCCCGAGATCTCATCGCCGACGAGCATTATATCCAAATGCCCAGTATGGAGCCACAAGCCTTTCTAGACACCTACGAATGGTGCGAGCGCAACCCGGCAAAATGCCAAGCCATCGCCGCCGCCGGCACAGCCCTCGCAAAGCGCGTGGTAAACTACGAGTACGCTGTAAGTGAATACAAAATACACTAACCCCCAAAAGCTCCATTCGGAGCTATTCCATCCATTGCCCGCGCGTCGCGTCGCGTCGCTTAGGCCTTCTTGACCTTGACCCAGCGTTGCACACCATTCTTGGCCACGGCAATCGTGTACATATTCCCGTCCAGACCGACCATCTCGTCGCCCTCATCGTAGTCCTTCGCGCTCTCCGCAGGCGCCTTGCGCTCCGCCTTCGGCTTCTTCGGCGCCGCGCCGGCCGCCTCACCCGCCGCCGACGTGCCCGCCTTGTTCTCCTGAATCTGCCGCGCCTCCTTGATCATATCAGCAATCCGACCCGGGAAGTTGGACGCCATCAGCTCGGCCTTGTCGTCAAAGGACAGAGCCGCCAGCTCCTTGATGACGGCCTCAAACTCGGGGAGCTTCTTGGGAGCCATTTCGTTCGTTCGTTCGTGCGAGATTTCGTACTACTTGATTCGGAATTCAGCAGTCAGGCAGCGTCATTTTTTCAATTTTCCGCCATTGGAATGTCGCAATCAAATTCTACAAGCCTAGTCCAAAGCGTCGTACATTCGCGCCAGCCAGTACTCCCGCGCCTGCTCAATGAGCTCCGTGAGCGTCTCTTTCTGAGCTTCGGTTCCGCGAAACGTCACAATGTAACTGGAAAGACGTTCCGGAATCGGGTTGCCGCTGAGCGCCAATTCCAGGAATCCCAGCCAACGCGGGTCCTCCTTGCCGGCCAAGACGGCCATCACGAGGCGCTTGTTCCGACCGTACACAGGTCCAACGGTGCTGCCGTAATACCACGGGAATGGACGACGCGCTGGCATTTTGACTGTTTGAAAACTACGCGCGCATTCTCTTAAATGGTGCCTTGGCTTTTAAACACTACGACGACCGCGAACTGGACGCTGACAGCGACTCAGTGACCACCGCCACTGCGTTCATCAGGTTTCGCACGTGTGTCCAAGCGGACTCTATGAGAATCGCCTGCAAATCGCCCAGATCCGTATTTTCCAGCGCTCGCAAGTACGGGTCGCGCAGCGTCGGCAGAATCGTCACAGGAAACGGCAGGACATACTGAATGATATAGGCCACCCAGAGGCGCGCGCATCGGCCGTTTCCATCGGCAAACGGATGTATCGTAAGGAACTCGTAGAGCCACTTGGCCGCATAGGCGAAGGTTTCGCGCACCGTCAGGCCCTTTGGCTTCTTCGCCGCAATCGCATTCAGGCTATCTATCAGCCGCTCCGTATACACCGGCACCTTTGCCGAATTCAGGTACGTATAGACTCCCGTGTCCGTCTTGGTTTGCGTTTCCGATATGCGGTAGCCGTAATCGTAAATGAGCCGCGCCATCATCGTCCGATGCGACCGTAGGATGCTCGTCTCGGTAAGGAGCAGCATATCGCCACCGCTGCCGCCCAGCGCCTCCGATTCCGCAAGGCGTTCCGTGCGATCCGCGAGCATTTCCGTTACCGCGACCTTCGTTTGAAGCGTTTCCCGAATCTCCTTCGTAACTTTCAGCGTCGGAGACAACGGAGTTTCCAGCAATTCCATCGTCTGGCCGATATCCTGCGTGCCGACGCGCTCAATCCGATTGGAAGAATAGACAAAGAAATGGATCATATCCGTAAGGTAACTGTTCTGAACATACGCCCGCGTGGGCTCCGCCTCGGGGCTCTTGTAGAACCGACGGAATCCGTTCAGCTGCCGAAGCATCTGCGCAGTACTGGGCAAAGCCACCGAACGCCACACCGGCGCGTTTGTCGGCGCCCCAAGCGGCCAATGTACCGTAAGCGGCCGCGACGGGAGACCGCCGTTCGTCTTCACGTTTGCCATTTGCAGTAAGGTGACTTATCCTACGCTAAGCTAATCATTTTTCGGCCCCGCATATAAAAAGAATACGGAACGCCTTCATAAATCGGCCAGCGCTGAGGCTGAAATGCTACGGCGCCACCTGTTCCAATGGGACACGTCGCGGCTTTTCGCTCGGACGAAATACGCCGCGGCACTGGTGATGCCGCGACGAGCACGGTGGGCCCAAGCGGCCGCGCAGCGCGCCATCGCGCCTCCGGCCGTAGTGGGCGCTGGGGGCACCGAGGGCGCCACGCGCCTATTGCTCATCCGCCCCGACTATTTTGCAGTGAACGAGGCCGCCGTTAAGACCAACGCGTTTATGCATCGCCCCTTCCTGGAATGCCCAAAAGCCCGCCAGGAAGCCGCCGAAATGCGCGAACGCGCCCTCCGCGAGCACGCCGACCTCGCGGGGACCCTCCACGATCACGGCTTTGAAACCTACGTCGTCTCCGGCATTCCCGACGCGCCCGACGCCGTGTTCTGTAACAATCCGGTCAGCGTCCATCACGCCTGGGAAACCGCCGACGGCCAGAGCCGCATCGTGCTGTATCCGATGAGCCTCCCCAACCGCCGCATAGAGATCCGCGAAGAGATCAACGACCTCCTCCGCGCCGTCAACCCGACCGCCAAGATCGTGGACCTGCGCGGCGCCTTCGCCTGTATGTACCTAGAAGGCACTGGGTCGCTCGTCCTGGACCGCGCCCACCGCGTCGCCTTCGCCGCCCTGTCGCCGCGCACCTATCTGATGAAAGTCCGTCAGTTCGCGACCTCAATGGCCTACACGCCAATCATCTTTCACGCCCATCTCAACGGCACCCCGGTGTACCACACAAACGTCGTCGTCGCCCTCGGACGCAAATGGTGCGTCGTCGCGCTGGAATGCATCGCACAAGCCGAACACCCGGCCATCCTGAAACACGCCGAAATCACTGGACGGCAGGTGATAGACATCACCGCTTTCCAAGTCAAAAAGTATTGCGCAAACATCCTAGAAATCACGAACGCCCGTGGACAAACGTACACCCTAATGTCCACCGGCGCCCGCGACGCCTTCACGGCCGATCAACTCGCCGCGCTGGAACCCGTCATCGCCGTTGATCTAAAAACCATTGAAAAATACGGCGGCGGCAGCGCACGGTGTTGCGTATGCGAGATTTAACGCCGCGCTTTGCGGCCGCGCCCACGCTTCGCGGCGCCGCCCGTCCAGCCCGGCATCGCCGCGCACATACTGCCGCCGGTAATCGCGCGCGGGGCACCGACCATATTGTCGTCGTTCGTCATCCACCACGCCATCTGCTCGGCCAGGATCTGTGTCCCCGGCATCGTTGAGAACATCGTGAACAGCTCTTTCATCAGCGCCTCGGGTTCCAGGCGCAGGGCCTCACCGGTGCTGTACTTGAACGACACCGGCTTCTTGAAGATGACCGACGCCAGAATGTTGAGTTCCAGGGTCACCTTGCGGATCAGATCGGTGCGGGCGTCCTCCACCGAGAAACCAACGGCTTCCAGGTCCTCCGCGTACTCGCTCAGGAAACCGCCCATCCACTCGTGCAGCTCGTGTTCCAGCGACGTCGGCGCGTCGTAGGCGTAGTAAACGGCGCCCGGGTTCATCACCACATTGTAAAGGAAGAACGTGATGCCCTTGCGGCTCTCGTGCGCGGCGTCCGACAGCGGCTGCATATACAGCAGGAACTGCTCGTGGGACGCGAACATCGGGAACAGGTTCTGGTGCATCTTGTACATCTTCACGAGGACTTTGAGGCCAAACGCGTCCTTGACGTTCCAATCCGACACCAGATCCGTCTTGACCGCGTCGGAAATCTTGATCGTGTTCGCGATCGCCACGCGCTCGGATGCCGACTTCGTTTGCAGCTGGGTTTTCAGGTACAGACGCAGCGGCGCCGTCAGATACTTCACGTGCAGCAGGATGTTGTTGGCCGCCTTCTCCGTCTCGTGCGCCACAATCCGCAGCGCGCGGCGTTGAAGCTTCACATCAGACTCCTCGGCCGGCTTCTTCGCCGCGCCCGAAGACGAATCCGACGGCGACGTCGCCGAGAAATCCGTCTCACTCAGCCGCATCTTTTCAAGGATCTCCGAAAGCTCATTGCGAGACTCCGGCGTCACCAGAGACGAAAGCGAGCCACTGCCGCTCTCGCTCATCATCTCCTCATAAGCCGTGTGCTCCTTCCGAAGCGCCCGAAGTGCATTTGCGCTAGACATACTACTTCTACTTACATTCTCTGTATTTTTATTTACAAACAACCGCCAAAATCCAACCCAACCCAAACGCCAACCGCCACCCTCCATTCATTCCTTGAAAAGCTCACGCTTCACCGATGGCTTTACTGTTTTCGCCGACGTCGACGCCGGCGTTGCTGCCCGCGCCGGCGAATTCTTCGGCGTCATATTCTTAGCGATATACTGACCGAGCATATCCGTAATGTCCTTATCAATCTCCGCGACGTATTTAATAGACTGGTCCATTATTGCGACTGTGCTTCTTCTACAAAACACCCGCTCATTTTTTTGGCTATCAGTTGTAGTGCAAGATACAATCAAATACGCGATGCCTCCCGCGCCACGAGGTCGCCCGCGCCGCCGCAGGATTTACCGGAAACAAGTGGGCGGCGGCGACATTGACGTCTCCGACCGCATTGATCCTGCGATGCGCGATGAGCTCCTCCAACTCAAATGCGGCGAGATTGAATCCTACAAAGGCAACCGCATCGGCAGCAAAAGTATGCACGCGGAGGTGTACGACACGCCGAGTGCTTCTATGATTCTGAAACTCTGCCCGTACACAAAGGCGAGTATGAACGAGGTCGCCCGCCTCCGCGAGTATATGACAGATGTCCTACGCACATCCATTCATCACTTTCCGATTTGTTACCGCGTGATGACGTGCCAAGACATCCACTTTGAGGACCCCACGCTGACCCTGAACTCCTTTGACGACCTCATTCAGGCAAACGCCGGCCCGTGCCTGGATTATATGCGCCGCGCGGTCGCCGCGACCCTTCCCGGTTCAAAGCCGAATCGCGCCCTGGAAGTGCTCAAACGCGGCCTCGCTGCCCCCGCCCCCCTGGAACTCGGCAAAGTCCAGCGCTTCTGGAAACTCTTCAAACAAGCCGCGCCGGCCACGGCGGCCTCCGGCGCGGCGGAGGACACCGTCTCCGTCGCCATCTTCGCCGAACGGGCCACCACGGATCTGCGTCTCCTTCTCCAACAGACGCCAAAGACCCCCGTTGAACTCGCCAAGATCCTCTATCAGGTTTGCGCCGCCCTGCGAATTATGCGGGCCAAAAACCACAAGCACGGCGACCTCCACGCCGGCAACGTCCTCATCGTGGAAATCAAGCCCGGGTCCGTGGACGTCGTCTATCCAGAAGGCGACCGCGTCCTTGACGTGCGCGATTACGTGATCCTTTGGGACTTTGAAACCGTCGCCCCGGCCACTGCCGAAGAAACCGTCGTAGAAGACGCCAAACGCCTATTTACCTCAATGGCGCCCGACGCCGCCATTCAGCAGCGCCAGCCGCCCGAAACGATGGCGCTCATCCAAAGCCTGGAAACCCGTCCGTGGGACTCCCTTGAAAAAATAATGGGCTACCTGAAACGGATCATCATCCCCAAAAATCCCGATGCCCGTGTCAGTGCATCACCACGTTCGCGTTCGTGACAGTCGCGTCGTGACAGTAAACAGTCATATCTTGTGACGGTTGTAGCACCGAATGCGGTCGCGCACCCAGCGCTCCCAGATCTCCGGCATCTCGCGGTTGAGCGAGAGGATGCTTGAATGCGTCATCTGTTTGCTCCGGAACACGCCGCCCCACTTGTGCGGTTTCAGGCCCGTCTCGGTGTAGCGGCGGATCCAGTCCATACCGATCGCGAACTTTTCCAGCATCGCCGAGAAGATCTCCGTCGTAATCGCGTTAATGTAAAAGGTCGTCCCCCACTCAATCATCGCAGCGGGGCGCCGCGCAAACGGCGACGTCCGGCGGACTTTCAGGTAAAGGTCGGGGTATTGAAGAACATAAATCGTGTAGGCGTTGTCCATCTCGTTGTACTCCGGCCGACAGACGATGCGAATGCCGAGCGTGTCGCTGTCCATCAGCCACGTGTACTGGGCGGCCGCGGCGGCGGCGATGCGCGCGGACAGCCCCGACGCCAGCCCCGCCTTCCCGTTCCCGGCCGTAAAGCTGGCCGTGACCGCCTCCTCGGCCTCAATGACCGTCAGCTCCGTCGGGTGCACGTCCGCGCCGTGCTCGGCGATGCGCTCGCGGTCCCCGACAGCCGCCGCGAACCGCATCTTCGCCGCGGCCGTCGGAAGATAGCTCGCCACGATGCGGAACACATCCAGCGGCACCGACGCCACGGTCGCCGCCTCCGCCTCATAGGCCTTGCGGTTCAGGGAAAACACCGCGTTAATATAATCCGCCCGGCGCGACCGGCGCGAAAGACCGGGTGCATCTTGCAGCACCAGGATCTCTCGCAGCATCACGATCGTAAGCCCTCCAACCTCCTCCCGGGTCATCTTCCTCGGGTCATAACCCGCCGCCTCCTCGCGCCGACGCAGCCCAGCGACCGTCATCGCCTCCCGCCACGGCACCCCGGCCTCGGTCAGGCGCGCCTGAATATCCGCCTTGTGCTCATCGCACACACGACGGCCACCCATTTGCGCCTTCTTTACCGCTCAAAATCCAAACACCGCGCTTCATTTTTTCACACGCCGCTCACTACGGTCCGTACAAATTTTAGTTCCCAAAAATTCCCAAAATTCCCACCCTTCCCCCCATCGCGCCCCCTCACGCCTTTCGCCTCTTGTAGATCCGAATTTGCCGCTGGACCCACCGGGACCACGTGTCCGCGAGCTCTATGTTCTCGTTCCACGGTTTGTAGGAAAATTTCGCGCCAAACACGTTCGTCTTCAAGCCGTCTTCCGTGTAGCGCCAGATCCATTCCATACCGATTGTCAGCCGGCCCAGAGCCTCCGCGAAGTCCTTTCGCGTCGTGCCTTTCACCGAAAAACGGTGACTCGTCACATAGTACAGAAATATGTACGCTTCCACACGCGGATTCTGATTCACTTTCAGGAAAAACCCCGGGAGGTTTTCATTGGAAAGGACGTAATCAGATTCCCCTGGCCGATAGGTGAGCGTCGTGTTACCGAACTTCGCGTCTTCTATCTGCCATCCCCAATTCATCCTCATCGCATCGGCAATGTGCGTCATCAGGGCTTTGCGGCCCAGATTCGCGTGCTTCACGACGCTGCCGTCCTTCCGAATCACCGTCAGCTCCGTCGGATGCGCGCTTTTCGCGATCTCGGCGATGCCCTCGCGGTCCCCGACGGCCACCGCGAGCCGCATCTTCGCCGCGTGCGTCGGCAGGTAGCCAGTAACGATACGAAAGACGTCCAACGGCACCGCCGCGACCTTCTCGGCCTCCTCGGCGTACGCCGCCGTGTTCAGCGCGAACACCGCGTCCACGTAGTCGGTGTGCTTCGGCTTCGCCGGTAGCGTCGCGCCGCCGCCTTCGCCGCCTCCCGAAATCGCCAGAATCTCGCGCAGCGTCGCAATCGTCAGCGCCTTAACGTTCTCTCGGCTCATTTTGCTCGTATCGTACGCCGCGGCCGCCTCGCGCTGCCGCAGCCCAGCGACCGTCATCGCCGCCGTCCACGGCACGCCCGCCTCCGTCAGGCGCGCCTGAATGTCCGCCTTGCGCTCGCCGCCGCTGCGAGTCGGAGGGGTCGCCATTTGTCATTACATTTCACTTTACAACTGAAATCTGTCATTTTTTCAACTTCCTTTATTTGATACACCACCCCCAAAAATTCTACCCCCTTGCGGGTCTCAGCTATTCCGCTGCGTGTAGGTGTAAATCTGCTTCGCGACCCACTCCTCCCACGTATCCGCCAAATCTTCGTTGTTATCCAGGTCCCACGGCCTCGCCCCGAACGTCTTTCCTTTCAAACCTTTTTCCGTGTAGCGCCAGATCCAGTCCAGCCCCATTGTCATATTGTTGAGAATGAACGCGAGGCGGCGCTTCGGAATGTAATTCGTTGATTGCGCGCGACCATCCATTACGATATGGATGAATACTTTGAATTGATATTTCTGGCTCACTTTCACGAAAAACCCAGGCAACCGTGAATCGGAAACCGAATATTCAAACGCGAATGGGTCATAGGTAACTGTGATCCCGAGCATCTCGTTTTTCATCTTCAACTTGCGAATCTCCTGAATTCCCGTGACCCCCGCGGGCTGCACGCTCTTCGCGATTTCAGCGATCCGCTCACGATCCGCAACGGCCACCGCGAGCCGCATTTTCGCCAAGCTTCCTGGAAGATAGCCTGAGATGATCCGAAACACATCCAGAGGCAAAGACACTGCCGCCTCGGTCTCGGCCATCTCGCTGCAAGTCGGGGTCGCCATTTTGTTCGTCGCTGCTAAGTTTAAGAACAGCTAGGCGCTTCATTTTTTTGATTTTTGTTAATAAACGCGATGGCATACGTAACTTACGCGGACACGCTTGACTATTTACTCGGCGCCACAGTACTTCTAAGGTCCTTGCGCGCCTCCGGCGCAGTCCGACCGTTCGTCCTAATGATTCCCGCTTCCGCCGCCGCCGCCTTCACTGCCGCCGTCGCCGCAATGACGCCGCGCCCCACCGAAGTCCGCCGCGTTCCGGAAATCAAGCCCACCGCCGATCAAATGCCGACCGCCGCCTATGCGAGGTATTCAAAATGCCTCAACAAACTCTACACGTGGACGCTCACGGAGTACGACACCGTGTGCTGGCTAGACGCGGACCTCATCGTTTCAGAAAACTTAGATCCTTTACTGGACCTGCCCCTCGCCGAAGGCGAAATCGCCGCCGCCCCCGGATGTAGCTGCAACACCCTGGGGAACGCACGATTACCAACAGCCCCCGAACGGTGCCCTTTCAACAATCCGGCGAACGTTTACATCAATTCGGGAGTCCTTGTGACCCGACCTTCAAACGCGATATTTGATACACTTTTGAAATGGAATTACGATTATCCGTTTCCCGACCAGGACGCGTTCAACGTTGGCTTTTCCGCGCCTCCTTACCGAATCCGCGTACTCCCGATGCGCTATAACTATTTGAATCACTTGCCAATTGCGCACCCCACCGCCTCCACCGACAATATTGCGGTATTCCACTTCGGGTATAACAAACCGTGGCTTACGGGCCAAGGACCCCTTCCAGGAACCGAGGCAATTGCCCAGTCATTTTACGAAAAATGGCTCAGATTTAAGGACGCAACCATAATAAGTTCGTAATTACACCAATGCCCGCGCCCGCGCACAATCGCATCGTGGACGTCACGCTGTACAATGGCGAGCCCGTGCTCGCGCTTCGGCTCGCCTACCTCGCCGATCACGTGGACCAATTTATCCTCGTGGAGGCCCGCCAGACACACGCCGGGACCGAAAAGCTCCCCGGCGGCGGCCTTTACAGCAAGCGCCCCGACGTCGCCGCCGTTTTGGCCCTTTACGGCGCCAAGGTTCGCGTCGTCGTCCTAGACCGCTTTCCGGAAATGCCAGAGGACTGGCCGGCGCAGCGCCAATCCGACGCCGCCGACGCGTTTATGACCGACGGCTCGCACGCCGCGTGGTTCCGAGAGAAGTATCAGCGCGATTTCATCGCCGCCGAATTGCTCGCCGAGGCGCCCATACCGGCCTTTTACACCATCTGCGACATTGACGAAATCCCGTCCACCGACGTCCTTCGGTTCCTGCGCACGGCGACGCCATCGCAGTTGCGCGACCCCGTTCATCTTTCAATGAAAATGTACTACTATTCGTTCGCGTGGGCCAAGCCGGCCCCTTGGGTCCAAGCGTTCGTCGTGTCCAACGAATGCCTCGCGGATCTCGTGGCGGCCGGCGTGACGCTAAGCGATGTCCGCATTGGTCGCGGCGCGGCAGCGGCAGCGGCCACTGGACGCCAGCGCCTCATCCAAAACGCCGGATGGCACCTCAGCTACTTTCTGACACGCGCCGACCTACGGCGAAAACTCGCTTCGTTCGCCCATCGCGAATGCGACCGCGAGGCGTTCAAAACCGACGCGCACTTGGACGCCTGCTTCGCAGAGGGCCGCGACCTGTTCGGCCGGACCGCGCGCGACGAGCAGCTCGTCCCCACGCCGCCCACGGAAGCCGCGGACCAAATGGGTCCAGGCGCCACGGGCTTTCAAGACTTCCTGACGCTGATCCAAGGCGCGCCGGAAAAATGAGGCCATCCGGTAAGAAGGAAACACCGTGAGAATGCCGCCGCCGACGCTGGAACCGTACTATGCGGTAGCAATCGGCCGCCTGCCCGGCGTCTACCGGACGTGGGAAGAATGCAAACAGATGGTCATCGGCGTCCCGAGCGCCCGCTTCAAGAAGTTCACGACGGCGATTGAGGCCTACTCGTTCATCGCGGACACGGCGGTGACGATGCCAGGGGTAATACGGCGCGCGACCGAACGCGGTGCGCCACCCGCGCGCCCGCTCTCGCCGCCGCCGCCGCCCCTGGCCCTGGCGTCGGAAGAAGGGTTCGTCTGCTTTACAGACGGCGCCTGTTCACACAACGGCTACACGGGGGCCCGCGCGGCCTACGCCGTCGTCTTTCCGGACCTTCCCTCCGGCACCATCGCAGAGAAGCTCGCCGGTCCCGTTCAGACCAACAACCGCGCCGAGTACACGGCGGCCATCGCGGCCCTGAACTTCGCCGACGCGATGGACACCCTCCGAGCGAAGCCAATCACGATCTATACAGACAGCAAGCTCCTCATTGACTCCGTGACGAAATGGATGCCGGGCTGGTACCGGCGCAACTGGAAAAAGTCCGACGGCACCGACGTCGCCAACGCGGACCTCCTCCAACGCATCCGCGAACACACCCAGCACCGCACCGTCGTCTGGCGCTACGTTCCAGCGCACACCGGCGGTACCGATTACGCCAGCTACTGGAACAACATCGTGGACACAATGGCCGTCGGCGTGCTCGCCGCCACCGGCCCGGCGGCTACTTAAAGATCTCTGCGACAACAGTAAGGATACTGTACTGTACTATACTAGCGTAGCCCGTAGCCGCGATGCGTTCTTCTCTCTTTCTTAGCCGTGCGTCGCAGCGACCACTGACGCGACTCCGTGGGTTTTTTGGGGATGCCGCTGCACCGCCGCCGCCCGTGCCGCCCGCTCCGACGGAAGAAGTCCGGAGCGCCTCGGTCCTCGCGCGATTCCAGGAAATGTTCACGTCCCACGAGGCCCCCGCCCCCGGCCCCCTTCGCGAGACCGTGTCCTATTCCGATTTTTTAGAGGAAATCAAGGTCGGGAGCATCCTCCACGCGATCGTCGCGGACACCGAAGGGACCGGCGGCGAAATCCTCGCGATCACGCGCTCCGGCACCGAGCAGCACGTTCTCGTGCCCGAGCATTCCGCCGACACGATCAACTTCCTCGCCGCGCAGAACATCCCAGTGAGTCTCATTCCCGCGGGCGCCGCCTCCGGTTCCGGTTCCGGTTCCGGCCCAGCAGCGGCCCTTTCGCGCGGCCTGGAAAATCTCCTGATTTTCGCCGCGCAACTCGGCGTGATGTATACGGTCGGCGCGCTGGTCTACAAAATGGTCACGGGCGGCAAGGGGGGCGCCGCGAGCCTGTTTACTTCTCAAATCGGCGGTGACGGCGACGCTGGCGGTGGCGGTGGCGGCGATAGTGACGGTGAGTCCGACACCGGCGTCACGTTCGCGCAGGTCGCCGGCGCCGAAAACGCCAAACAGGACCTCGCGGAGATCGTGGATTTCTTGAACCGCCCCGAGAAGTACGCGCGCGTCGGCGCCAAGGTCCCGCGCGGCGTCCTGCTGTCGGGACCACCCGGATGCGGCAAGACGCTCCTCGCCCGCGCCGTCGCTGGCGAAGCCGGGGTGCCCTTTTTCCACTGCTCGGGCGCCGAGTTTGTATCATTATTCGCCGGCCAAGGCGCCGCACGCGTCCGCGAGCTTTTCGCGAAGGCCAAAGACGCCGGCCCCGCCATTGTATTTATAGACGAAATAGACGCCGTTGGCCGCTCGCGCTCCGGCAACGGCCCCACGAGCGGCGCCAACGACGAGCGCGACCAAACGGTCAATCAGCTGCTGACGGCGATGGACGGCTTTGAGAACGACACGGGGATCATCGTCATCGCCGCGACCAACCGCCCCGACGTCCTGGACGAGGCCCTGACGCGCCCCGGGCGCTTTGACCGCCGCGTGACGGTGGAGCTGCCCGATTTCCGCGGCCGCACGGACATCCTCGGCGTCCACACGCGCAGCAAACCCGTCGCCGCCGACGTCTCGCTCGCCGCCTACGCGCGTATGACCATCGGCTTCTCCGGCGCCGACCTGGAAAACCTCGCGAACGAAGCGGCGATTTACGCCGCCCGCGACGACGCCGTGCAGATCACGCGCGTGCACTTTGACCACGCCTTTGAGAAGGTCATCCTCGGCGAGGCCCGCCACACCCTCGTCCTCACCGACAAAAAGAAACACATCATCGCCGTCCACGAGGCGGGACACGCCTTGATGAGCATCATCGTGTCCGATTACGACCTCGTGCGAAAAGTCAGCATCCTGCCCCGTGGCCGCACGGGCGGCGCTACGTATTTTGAGCCCACCGAGGACCGCGTGGACATCTCGCTCGTCACCCGGACCTATCTGGAAAACAAGATCCTCGTCGCCCTCGGAGGCCGCATCGCCGAAGAGCTCGTCTTCGGCACGATGAACGTCACCACCGGCGCCGCCGGCGACCTCCAAGAAGTCTACCAAATCGCCTATCAAATGGTCGCCGACTTCGGCTTCAACGAAAAACTCGGCAAAGTCTCCTGGGCCGCCGCGCCAAGTAACGACCCCGACAGCGAAATCGGCGCCGAAATCCGCTTCATCGTCAAGCGGCTCTACGACAACGGAAAACAGCTCCTGAACGGCCAAATCTTCTATCTTCACCGCATCGCCGAAGAACTCGTTCAAAAAGAAACCCTCATCACCGAAGACATCCTAAGGCTCACGACGGGAATGGTGTGCATTTACCGCGCAGGCTACGCGTCCTACGACGAACCCGAATTACCGATGAATGAGGCTTAAACGTTATTTCCGCGCGGTATTTTTGCACCGATGTCCCGTGCCTGCGTCCGCACAGGCGTCTGAACAGTACATTTGACCACAACGGTTGTCACATATCAGAAAACATTTCCGAACACTTGCGTTTCAGGCATTGTCAATCACCGTACGATGTCGTGTAGTATATCCTTATATTCGCCATCGGAGCCCGCGGAAAAATGAGTCTCTTCTGTCGCAACGCCTCACAACACCACCGTGCAAGATGGGCGCAACCCACAGCCGCAGTCTCCACGATATGAAAGCGGCCAGGTTCGCCCCAGCCCCCGACCCCGACAGCAGCAGCGATTACGAGGATATCACGTACAGTACGGAGGCTATGGACAGAAAGGCCAACTGCTCATACTCGTGTGGCGTGTTGGTGCCCGACGGCCGCGTCGTGTTCGCGCCGCATAACGCGAGAACCGTCGGCGTCTTTAACCCGGCGACGAGCGAATACAGCACGATCCCAGGGGCGCCGGGCAACTGCGCGTATTCCGGCGGCGTGCTGCTGAACGACGGCCGCGTCCTGTTTGTGCCGTGCTGCGTGACGACGATCGGCATTTTTGACCCGGCGACGAACGCGTACAGCGAGATCCCGGATTCGTCCGGTAAGAACTTTATGTACTCTGGCGGCGTGCTGCTGAACGACGGCCGCGTCCTGTTCGTGCCGTTCTATAAAACGGCTTTCGGAATCTTTGATCCGAAGACAAACGAGCACAGCACTATCACAGGGGTGCACGCGCCCTGCGAAACCGCGTACAAAGGAGGCGTGCTGATGGGCGACGGTCGCGTCGTGTTAGTGCCGTGGAACTCAAAACGCATCGGCATCTTTGACCCGAAGACGAACGAGTGCACCCTGGTCGCGCGAAGCTCGCCTCACAATTTCGCGTATTCCGGCGGCGTGCTGCTTGACGACGGCCGCGTCCTCTTCGTGCCTCACATTGCAAGGGATATCGGCATCTTTGACCCGGCGACCAACAAATACAGTAAGATCCCGGGAGATCCTGGCAGGCATTTTATGTATTCCGGAGGCGTGCTGCTCCCAGACGGCCGCGTCGTGCTCGTACCGTACGTCAAAACCGACGTCGGCATATTTGACCCGAAAACGAACGAGCACAGTATGATTGAAAGTGCGACTGGCGACATCTCGTATCCGGGAGGCGTTCTGCTCGCCGACGGCCGCGTCATCTTCGTCCCGTCGTGGAACGCATCCCACATCGGGATCCTGACGCTCTCCGACGAGAAAGCGCAACGCCGCGCGCGCCTCCGCACCGAAGCAGTCAAGCAGGAGCTCATCGCGGCCGCCTGGCACCCGAAGCGGATGACGGCCTGGTGCCTGGACACGGGCGAGCGCCGCGAGCTCGCTGAGATGTGTGGCTGTAACTAAGCGAAGCGGGGTGAATTCTTTTTGGTACGGAAAAATGAGTCTTTTCTGTCGCAACGCCTCACAACGCCACCGTGCAAGATGGACACAGCCAACCGCCTCAGACTTTGCGACGACAGCTTCTGCGAAGACGTCACGTACACTGAAAAGTCAGTAGACATAGCGCAAGTTGGCGCATATATCGGCGGCGTGCTCCTCCCCGACGACCGCGTCGTTTTCGTCCCACACTACGCGACGACGATTGGGATCGGGACCTTTGACCCAACGACGAACGCGTACAGCACGGTCGCGGGAGCCCCGGGCGGCGGTGGGTACTCGGGCGGCGTGCTGCTCCCCGACGGCCGTGTCGTCTTTGTGCCGTATTATGCGACGACGATCGGCATCTTCAATCCGGCGACGAACGCGTACAGCACGATCGCGGGGCTTCCGAGTGACTTTGCGTATTGTGGCGGCGTGCTTCTTCCCGACGGCCGCGTCGTCTTCGTGCCGCACTTCGCGAGGACGATCGGCATATTTGACCCGACGACGAACGCGTACAGCACGATCTCGGGGCCTCTGGGCAAGGGCAAGTATGCCGGCGGCGTGCTTCTGCCGGACGGCCGCGTCGTCTTCGTTCCGTGCAACGCGAAAACGATCGGCATATTCAATCCGGCGACAAACGCATACAGCACGATCGCGGGACCTCCTGGATGCGCCGCGTTTTCGGGCGGCGTTCTGCTGCGCGACGGACGCGTCGTGTTCGTGCCGTGCTACGCGAAAACGATCGGTATCTTTGATCCGGCGACGAACGAGTACAGCACGATTGCGGGCGCTCCGGGAGGCTGCGCGTATGAAGGCGGCGTGCTCCTACCTGACGGCCGCGTCGTCTTCGTCCCGCGCTACGCGACGACGATCGGCATATTTGACCCGGCGACGAACGCGTACGGCACGATCGCGGGCGCTTCGGGCAACTACGCGTACGCCGGTGGCGTGCTCCTGCGCGACGGGCGCGTCGTCTTCGTCCCTTATGACGCCAAGAGCATCGGGATCCTGACGCTCTCCGACGAGAAGGCGCGGGCCCGTGCGCGCCTACGCACCGAAGCGGTCAAAAAGGAGCTCATCGCGGCCGCCTGGCACCCAAAGCGAATGACGGCCTGGTGCCTGGACACGGGCGAGCGCCGCGAACTCGCCGATATGGGACTGTGAGTGAGCGCCTCGGCGTGCCTCAGTGGGATTTAGCTTGGATTTTGGTGGTCAATCAGAGCGAAAAAATGAACTAGGCCGCTTTGTGGTCACCACATCAAACGCGCAAATGGAAGCCAACTGCGGGCACGCTGTCGGTCGCGTGTTCGCGGCAAAGGTGAGCGACGAAGACTACTACGAACGTGTTGTCTACACTGTATCGGATATAGAGATTCCTGACAAGACGTACTGGTGTGGTGTGCCGCTTTCAGACGGTCGCGTCATTTTACCATCGCACTATGAAAGCAAAATTGGGGTTCTAAATCTAGCGACAGGCGCATACAACGATGTCACGGGGCCCGGCCCGTGTGCGTATCGCAGCGGCGTCCTGCTGCGCGACGGCCGCGTCGTGTTAGTGCCGTACTCCGCAGGGACGATCGGGATCTTTGACTCGGCTACGAACGCGTACAGCGAGATCGCGATCGGCGCGCCAATGAGCGGTACGTACATCGGCGGCGTGGTGCTCAACGACGGGCGCGTTCTCTTCGTTCCGTACACCGCAAGGACAATCGGCATCTTTGATCCGGTGACGGACTCGTACAGCACGATCCCGGGACTGCCAGGCCGATGCGCTTACCGCGGAGGCGTGCTTATGCTCGACGGGCGCGTCTTATTCGTACCGTGGAACTCCGCGACGATCGGCATATTTAACCCGACGACAAACGAGTACAAAGAGATCCCGTGTAACATCACGTACTCTGCTGGTATGATGCCGAGCTCCGCGTACTCCGGTGGCGTGCTGCTTGCAGACGGCCGAGTCCTCTTAGTTCCGCACAACGCGACGACGATCACGATCTTCAACCCGGAGACATATACGAGCGTGTATTACACAGTCACGTGCAAGACGGAATACTACGCCGAGCATTTCGGCGGCGTGCTGCTTCCCGATGGCCGCGTCGTCTTCGTACCAGGCAGGACGATGACGATCGGCATCTTTAACCCAGATACGGGCGTGTACAGCACGATTCCGTGCGGGTCGGAAGAAATGCCGTTAGCCGAGTATTACGCATTCAATGGGGCCTGCGTACTTCCCGACGGCCGCATCGCTTTCATTCCGTGGAACACAAAGAACGTCTGGTTCGTCACGCTCTCCGACGAGAAGGCGCGGGCGCGCACCCGCCTACGCACCGAAGCGGTAAAAGAGGATCTCATCGCGGCCGCCTGGCACCCGAAGCGGATGACGGCGTGGTGCCTGGACACCGACGAGCGGCGCGAGCTCGCCGAAATGTGCGGCTAAACGACGCTCTTGAATTGAATTATTTTTGGTAGTTCGCCGAAACACCGATTTATCGGAAAAATGAAATCGCGCTGCTCTCGCCTGGTCGTGCTGTGCCCTGTGCAACGACCGACTCTTCCAGCTCTTCTCGGCTCCTTCCCAACTCCGCTTGCGCATAAAGCGCTCCGATGGAGGCCGCGCTGGCTGCGCGCCACGACGACAGCGACGGCTACTACGAAAGCATCACGTATACCGCTACGGCGCCGCTGGACATAGCGAAGGGCGTGTACTCCGGCGGCGTGGTGCTCCGCGACGGCCGCGTTGTGCTCGTGCCAAACTACGCGGCACACATCGCTATCTTTAACACAAAAACTCAATCCATAGCCACGGGGTGGTTAAACACGCAAGACGATGACACATTTGAGGGTGCGCCGTTTGGCGGCGCTTACAGCGGCGGCGTGCTGCTCCCCGACGGCCGCGTCGTCTTCGTTCCTTACAACGCGACGATCATCGGGATCTTTGACCCCGAGACGAACGAATACAGCGAGATTCCGGGGGCACCAGGCGAACACGCATATTACGGCGGAGTGCTTATCCCCGACGGCCGCGTCGTGTTCGTGCCGTGCAATGCGACGACGATCGGCATCTTTGACTCGGCGACGAACGAGTATAGCGAGATTGATGCCGGTGCGCCCGGCGACTGCGCGTATTACGGCGGCATCCTGCTACACGACGGCCGCGTCCTGTTCGTTCCGCGCTACTCAACGGCAATCGGTATCTTCAACCCGGAGACGAACGAGTACAGCACGGTCCCGGATGTGTTCATTAATCTAAATAGGTACTGTGGCGGCGTGCTGCTGCCCGACGGGCGCGTTGTGTTCGTTCCGCACGTGGCGAAAACGACGGGCATATTTAACCCGGCGACGAACGAGTTCAGCACGGTCCCGGGAGCGCCGGGAAACTGGGCTTACCGCGACGGCATTCTGCTTGCCGACGGCCGTGTCGCGTTCATTCCCGGCACCGCTAAGACGGTCGGCATCCTCAACGCGAACACGACGCCGCCGACTTACAGCGAGCTCGCGGGTTTGCCAGGAAACAGCACATACGACGGAGGCGTGCTGCTCGCCGACGGCCGCGTGCTCCTGCTTCCGTGGAAAGCGCAGCACTTCGGGATCCTGACGTTCTCCGACGAGAAGGCGCGGGCGCGCACCCGCCTGCGCACCGAAGCGGTGAAACAGGAGCTCATCGCGGCCGCCTGGCATCCAAAGCGAATGACGGCGTGGTGCCTGGACACCGACGAGCGGCGCGAGCTCGCCGAGATGTGCGGCTGAACGACGATCTTGAATTGAATTGAATTATTTTTGGTAGTTCGCCGAAACACCGATTTATCAAAAAAATGAAACCAATCTGCTCTCGTCTGGTCGTGCAACGAACGTAAAGCTTCGTCTCCCCTCGCCCCCGCCCTCACTCCCGCCTCGCCGCAAAATGGTAATTCTCGGCTCCTGCGACGACGACGACGAGGATTTCATCTATACGACTACGGCAGACTTAGACATACCTAAATTTGCTTACAGCAATGGTGTGCTGCTTCCGGACGGTCGCGTCGTCTTCACGCCGTACGATGCAAATACGGTCGGGATCTTCAACACAGCTACGCACGCGTTTAGCACGGTAGATGGTATAACGGACGCCGTCTCGTCTAGTGGCAGCGTGCTGCTTCCCGATGGCCGTGTTCTCTTCGTGCCTTCCTATAATACGAGCATCGGGATCTTCAATCCAGCGACGAACGGGTACAGCACGATTCCGGGCGCGCCGGGCAGCGGCGCCTCCTATTCCGGAGGCGTCCTTCTTCCAGACGGTCGCGTCGTCTTCGTGCCAAGCACCGCAAAGACGATCGGGATCTTTGACACAGTCACAAACACATACAGCGACATTGCCGCGGCGGTGGCGCCGGGCGGCCAGTTTATGTATTACGACGGTCTGCTGCTTCCCGATGGTCGCGTTCTCTTCGTTCCGCGCTATGCAACGACGATCGGAATCTTTGATCCGGCGACGAACGCGTACAGCACGATTCCGGGGGTGTCCATCGTTGAAAACGCGTATTTAGGCGGCGTGCTGCTTCCCGACGGGCGCGTTATCTTCGCGCCATACTGCGGAAAAACCATTGGAATCTTCAATTCGGTGACAAACGAGTTCAGCACCATTCCCGGCGCGCCGGGCAACTGGGCCTATCGCGGGGGCGTGTTACTACCCGACGGTCGCGTTCTCTTCTTACCGGGGACTTCTAAGACGCTGGGAATATTCAATCCAGTGAAAAACACTTACAGCGAAATCGCAGGCGTGCCGGGCCTCAGTGCCTATAACGGTGGCGTGCTGCTTCCCGACGGTCGCATTCTTCTCGGTCCGTGCAAATACAGACACGTCGGGATCATCACGCTCTCCGACGAGAAAGCGAAACGCCGCACGCGCCTGCGCACCGAAGCGGTCAAGAAGGAGCTCATCGCGGCCGCCTGGCACCCGAGGCGGATGACGGCCTGGTGCTTGGACACCGACGAGCGCCGCGAGCTCGCCGAGATGGGCTGAGCGCGGCAAAAAGTAAGAAGAAAACAGGCTTGGATTTTGGTGGCATCGCAGTACTGATTATTTGCAAAAATGATATCCTATACCTACTTTTTGTGTAACTCATCCTACTGTGGCGACGCAGACGCGGAGGCAGGTGCTTCGCCGTCGTCAAACAAGCGGAATTCTTCAATGTCAAAGACCACAGAGTCGCCCGCCGCATTAGAATGCGCTCCTTTGAAGGCCTCGCTGAACGTTTTTAGAATGGCTTCAAGATGCTGAATGGCATTCTTGAAAGGCACATTCTCAATCGCCTTCACCTCTGCTGGAAAGACGACGGGGGTAAGCGAAGAGCCAAAACTTTCAAACAGCTTACTCTCGCCTCCATCCGTGTAAATTAACACTTCCGTTTTAAGAAGGGCTTTCGTTTTCAACTTGGCCACGTCGTTAAAGCTCAAATTCTGATTTAAAATTGACGCAATCCGCTTGGCACGTTCACGACGGTTTTGAATGGGCTTCACATTCGTGTTAATTTTCACACGGTCAATGACTGAAATGTGTGTGTTTTCCGTGCGATTCTTCAGATTTTTAAGAGTGACTTTGACCTCTTCAATGTATAATTGAGGGGTGTACGAGTTGAATTTTAAATGAACCGACGGCGAAAGCGCAATTTGACAAGAAATGATATACTTAAATGCCCTAGAATTCATAAGCTTGATTACATCAAAAATCTCGGCAATCGCTTTTTCAAAGAGAGGCAGGCGGTCAATCATATATTGTTGGATGAAACGGTTGTGAATGGTTTTGGACGCGACTCTGAGACTAATAAGGTCCGCCGGGTCCAAACGTTGGGCAATGTTTTTGAAAACATCTTTATGAATATGGCTTATGCGATCCTTATGCTCGCGCACAGCAGGATCGTTATACGAATTGATAAAATCAGTTGCAGTTTTGGGCGTCAAGGAACCGGCGTTTACCATTTGGATGATACGGGTTAAAAATTGGGCATACTCGGCCGAACTCATATTTGAAATGTTGTTCTCAAACTCGGGAAACCGCATTTTCCGTGTACTCATTGTTCGGCGGCTGGTTCGGTTCTACTTACACCTACACCTAAGCCAGGTAAGTTTGGAATAACAGAAAAAGTAAAAACAGGCTTGGATTTTGGTGGCCGCCGACGCCGCCGACGCCGCCGCCTAAACGAGCGTTTTGTATCCCGCGAAAGGGCACTGGTTGTGGTAGCTCGGCCACTCGTGTTTCAGGAGCATCTTGACCGTGGTGACCTCCTCGCGGGCGAGTTCAAGGCCGAGAAACAGCCCGTGGATGCGCTCGGCGAACTCGGCCTGCGAAACGATGCTCGGGTACGCGCCGGGCGCCTGGATGCTGTCCAGGTAGTCGCACATCCAGCCCATCATCCGCTGGAACATCTCGCGCGGAATGACGAAGGTGTGCACCAGAGGGCAGAACGTGCTCACGCGAGGGTGCGCCAGAATCGCCGGCAGCGTCCAAGACGTGCCGAAATACGCGTTGTAGCTGTCCAGGACAAAGTTCCAGTTGGTCTTGCCGAACGAAAGCGCCTGAGACATCGGCTGCGCGAGCTCATAAAATACGGGCGTCTGGCCCTTACTCGCGGCGCCCGCGATCGTCTCCCGGATGTGCGACAGCGTGTTCCAGCGGTACTGCATATCGTATTGGGACCAGCCGATGTAGTCCAGGTCGGCGTCCAGCTCATTTTTGTAAACGTGGTACATACCCGACGTCTGACAGTAGCCGCGCTCTTGCAGCCAAGGGAAGTACTTCGGCAGCTTGTATTCCAGCAGGATCGGAAACCCGGCAAAGTTCGGGTCAGACCCGTCCGTCGCCGGCAGCTCTTTCGGGATCGCCTCGTTCACGCCGTACTGGACGACATCGCCGCGCTCGGCCTCGGGCACGAATCGCAGCAGTTCGGGAAACAGACGCTGGTGAAACACGTTGAAGATCGTGAGTTTCATCGTGCACGGGCCGGGCGAATACGCTACGCTACACTATGAGTCATCCGCGGCTTTATATCAGCTCGCGGCAGCCTCGGCGGCCTCGGCGGCCTCGGCCTCCGCATCGGCGATTTCGCCGACGGCACGCCTAATGCGCTTGTAAAACGTGCGCGTGTACGCCTGGACGTCGTCTAGGTACTGGATATTGTCGCAGTCGCCGTCGCGCGTGCCGATCCAGTTCATCATCTGGTCCAGGGACGCGTACAACCGCTCGCTGATCGTGTAGCCGCGCTCGGTCTGGCGCTCCGCCATAAACGCCTGGAACACGTTCGGCAGGCAGATGGACAGCTCGGTGTAAATCTCCTTGTCGGGGATCTTTTTGTAGATGTTTCGCCCGACGTACCGGAACGAGAAAGAGTCGCAGGCGCGACGCTTGACGACGCAGCGGTTCGTCGGGGATTTCAGGAGCAATTTCAGGAACGCCTCCAAGACTTCGGGGGGCGTGAGGTGCAGGACGGCCGACTTGTACATCTTCGCGGTGATGTGCTCGGTCGTGAACTCGGTGAACTCGCCATTATACAGAATGGTGCCCGGTTCGGTGCGCATCAGGTAAACGTCCCGACGCGTCTTCTTGCGCAGGACGGCGGGGGCCTCCTCGGGCACGTTGGAGCCCGACGCCTCCGCCTTCGCCGCCTCAATATCGGCCTTGACGGGGCACACGCGGAGGTGGCGGCACTTCGTGATCGCCGAGGCGTACACGTTGTGGCAGTGGGCGCACTCCAAAGAGTTCGCGACGCCGTTGCACGTCGCCTCGTGCTTCTCGGCGTACCATTTGCTGGAAAACGCCTTGCAGCACAGCTTGCACGTCCGCTCGCCGCAATCGGGGCGCGGCGACTGGATTTGGGGGTGCCGACACGTCATATGACGGACGACATTGAACATCCGCGGCGACCGGTAGTCGCAAGCAGAGCAGCAGTGGAAAGGCATTTTTGCGTCCGTGCCTGTATATGTCCGGCGGGCGGCTCCGCGGCGTCATTTTTTTGGTCCGCGGCGGGGTGCAACCTTTTTAGTCAGCCCGCGAGTTGGAACTCGCCTCCGACTCGCCGCCGACTCGCGCGCCGACTTACCGCCGACTCGCCGCAGTGCAACCTTTTTAGTCGCTCCGCGAGTCGGTGGCACTACTCCAATGCTTGAAAGTAACTCAAAAATCCCAGAAAAAAGTACGAGCCAGGCGCGCGAGTATAATAAAATTAGTTGCCGAGTGCAACATTTTTAGGAACGAAGTGCAATAATTTTAGGAGAAAACACTGGTACTTTACTGGTGTTTCTTACTCACTGTTCTTACTCTTTTTTCTAACTCAATTTAAAAATATGGATAAAAATAAATAAAATTTCAAAAAACGGAGGAGGGGAGCGGCCTCCCGCCACGGGAGGGGTCCGGCGGAAAAATTCGCGTTTTCGTTGCGAAACGTGTACAACCTTTTTAGTCGCTCCGTGAGTTGAAACTCGCCGCCGACTCGCCGGAGTGCAACCTTTTTAGTCGCTCCGTGAGTTGGAACTCGCACTAACCCGCCGCCGACTCACGGAGTCACTAAACCGATTGCACTCATTTCGCAACGAAAACGCGATTTTCCGCGGCGGCCCCCTCCCCTAGGGCGTGGCCTCTCCCCTCCTCCGTTTTTTGAAATTTTATTTATTTTTATCCATATTTTTATAAAGAGTAATAAAAAAGAGTAAGACAAGTGAGTAAGAAACACCAGTAAAGTGCTAGTATTTTCTCCTAAAATTATTGCACTCCGTTCCTAAAAAGATTGCATCCACCTCCTAAAATTATTATACTCGGCAAAACCGCTTGCACTTTTTTCTGGATGTTTTTGAGTCACTTTCAAAGCATTGCACTGTGCTCCGTGACTCACCGTCCAACTAAAAATATTTCATCGGCGACTCCGCGACGACTCACCGTCCAACTAAAAATATTTCATTGGCGACTCTGGGGCAACTCCGCAGCGACTCAGTGCCGACTCACCGTCCAACTAAAAATATTTCATCGGCGACTCAGTGCCGACTCACCGTCCAACTAAAAATATTTCATTGGCGACTTTGGGGCAACTCCGCAGCGACTCAGTGCCGACTCACCGTCCAACTAAAAATATTTCATCGGCGACTCAGTGCCGACTCACCGTCCAACTAAAAATATTTCATTGGCGACTTTGGGGCAACTCCGCAGC